>Ga0160419_100173_pt1 | contig 46071 bp, 35 predicted proteins | sample CelAP2metagpilot_2_FD_108196 | JGI IMG/M metagenome (GOLD analysis project Ga0160419, IMG submission 108196) | Phycosphere-associated microbial communities from Cellana algal ponds in Kailua-Kona, Hawaii, USA - Cellana AP2-4-25 metagenome pilot ...
GGCTTGACGGGCGGTGTGTACAAGGCCCGGGAACGTATTCACCGGATCATGGCTGATATCCGATTACTAGCGATTCCAGCTTCACGGGGTCGAGTTGCAGACCCCGATCCGAACTGTGACCGGTTTTGTAGATCCGCGCCCCCTTGCGGGGTGGCTTCCCTCTGTACCGGCCATTGTAGCACGTGTGTAGCCCAGGACGTAAGGGCCGTGATGATTTGACGTCGTCCCCACCTTCCTCACGGTTTGCACCGGCAGTCCCGTTAGAGTCCCCATCTTGACATGCTGGCAACTAACGGTAGGGGTTGCGCTCGTTATAGGACTTAACCTGACACCTCACGGCACGAGCTGACGACAACCATGCAGCACCTTGCAGGCAGTCCGAAGAAAGGGGTATCTCTACCCCATGCAGCCTGCATTTAAGCCCTGGTAAGGTTCCTCGCGTATCATCGAATTAAACCACATGCTCCACCGCTTGTGCGGGCCCCCGTCAATTCCTTTGAGTTTCATTCTTGCGAACGTACTCCCCAGGTGGGATACTTATCACTTTCGCTTGGCCACGGAGACCGAAGTCCCCACAGCTAGTATCCATCGTTTACGGCGTGGACTACCGGGGTATCTAATCCCGTTCGCTACCCACGCTTTCGTCCATCAGCGTCAGTACATGGTTGGTCACCTGCCTTCGCGATCGGTGTTCTATGTGATATCTATGCATTTCACCGCTACACCACATGTTCCGGCAACCCCACCATGACTCAAGACCTGCAGTATCAAAGGCAATTTTATGGTTGAGCCACAAACTTTCACCCCTGACTTACAGGCCCGCCTACGGACCCTTTAAACCCAATGATTCCGGATAACGCTCGGACCCTCCGTATTACCGCGGCTGCTGGCACGGAGTTAGCCGGTCCTTATTCTTACGGTACCGTCAGACACCTACACGTAGGTGCGTTTCTTCCCGTATAAAAGCAGTTTACAACCCATAGGGCAGTCATCCTGCACGCGGCATGGCTGGATCAGGCTCCCGCCCATTGTCCAATATTCCTCACTGCTGCCTCCCGTAGGAGTCTGGTCCGTGTCTCAGTACCAGTGTGGGGGATCCCCCTCTCAGGGCCCCTAACCATCGCTGCCTTGGTGGGCCGTTACCCCGCCAACTAACTAATGGTACGCATGGCCATCCCTGTCCGATAAATCTTTAACTGAAACATCATGCGATGTAACGGTACCATGGGGCATTAATCCAAGTTTCCCTGGGCTATTCCCCTGACAGGGGCAGGTTCCATACGCGTTCCGCACCCGTGCGCCGGTCGCCGGCAAAAAAGCAAGCTTTTTTCCGCTGCCCCTCGACTTGCATGTGTTAGGCCTGCCGCTAGCGTTCATCCTGAGCCAGGATCAAACTCTTCATTGTATTTCCTTGAATGTCTGTCCGACACCCGAAAACACGAGTCCCCGCATCAAAATGGTTCTTTATAATTCTTACGCTGTCGTTACAATATGTATATGAACTTGTTTGTTTTTTTCTTCCAATTTTAGCCCTTCGGCTTTTCAGAAGCGCCCTGCCTTATCAGCTAAGCGGGTGCAAATATACGCAGGTTATTTTCTTTCCACAAAATGTTTTTGGATGTTTTTTTCGAAAAAAAATCAATTTATATATAAGTGCTTGTTTTTCAGTATTCAGAAATTTTACACTTTATCATTTTTATGAAAAGAAATTCCAAACCAATCCGAATCTTATCACAAAATCCCGGTATGGGTAATTGGGAGCGGAGTAATAATTCGGTTCGGAAAAAATAGAATTCAAGTGTTCAGCCTTTAAATATATCCGTGTTTGTTTTACCCTGGCATTAATAAATACATCCATTAAAGGGTATGCTCCAAACTCTTCGTTGTTCTGAATATAGAATTCACCCAATAAAGGGTGGTAGGCGTCCATGTTATAGGATGTAAAATATCTAAAGGTCACTCCTGTTTGAATGTACATGGCTTTTTTGAAAACGTCACTTGAATAGTATAAGGTATTCCTTGTAACCAGGTCGGGCACATTGACCACTTGATTCTCTTGCGTCACATTTTGATACATTACCGTGTTCATTAACGCCCATTTTCTCCACTTTACCTCTTTTTCATACTTTACTTTTAAGTGATTTATTGTGCTGGATTCTTGAAATGGCCTTACAAAAGCGGTTTCCTGACCCAATCCAATGGCTTCTTCGGTAGCTGTGGATGCAAAATAACTGTAGTTATCCACTGCACTGTATTCTGCTCGGATGTTTCCTACTAATTTAGAGTCCAGACCGAATTCGATGCTCTGTGTCTGTACTTTTTCGAATGTACTATTGTTTTGCCAGTTAAAATTTCGATAATCGCTTTGATAAAGTAAATAATTGAAGTCCGGCATACGGGACGAAATATGTATGGCCCCTGTAATCTTATTGTTTTTGTTGAGCCTGTATGCCGCGATGGCATCAAGATTATTTCCTGTTAGGTTCCCAGATACTGTGTAATTTAGATTTCCCTGCAAATGCAGCGGGCCTATTGTATTTGCATAAGCTCCTCCAATCGACACCTCGCTCCCATCCAACTTATTCTGTATGATACCTTCTTCGGTCAATAGAATACTATTGAAAAAGTAATTGTAATTGAACAGTGCTATGTTGCCGGACACCCTTCCCAAAGTTTTGTTGAAAAATTCGACACTCCCTTTATTATACATGGTTTTTAACCGCGCCTGATCTTCAATAGGGATCAAAAATGGGTCGGTGCCAAATGCATCGTTCTGTTCGGATTGCCCAAAATCGTAAATTTTAGTCTCGTAACTAAATTCATGCCCCAAGGACAAACTTGTAGGTTCCGTATCCAATGAATCTTTTTTTTTGTTTACCAGCTTATAGTGTTGATCAAAGTAATATCGTTTTCCTAAAATTCGATTATTGGCATTGGTGTAGAGCAGGTCAATTTTAGCCCTGTCCTGAAAATCCGGCAAATCTCCTTCAAACTGATTTCTATCCAATAATCCGCCACTTTCTTCACTTTCCATTTCCTGGGCAGCGATATGACCGCGAATACCATATCTTCCATTTTCCGTAAGATAATTGAACGTAAACCTAAATTTACCATCTTGTGCTTCTTCGTACCTATATTTGCCCAATGACCGGAAGCCATTGTATGCTATGGATGCGTTAAATCTTTTGGTAATATTAAAGGTGAGCAATGCATCCAAATATTGCCCTTGCTCCATTGTGGTCTTGAACATAAGCTCCGTCATTGGAGTGGGCACACTATAATAGTTGACGTCTTCTTTCTCGAAATACCCTGGATGTTTTGCAGATGCCCCTATTCTTGGGTAATACGGGGTTGCTGACAAATTTAAACCTAACCGATTATAGGGCTGACCCATGTTGGCAAATGGCATTAACTCGAAATCGTCCTTTCTTAGGTAATTGTATATATAATCCTTTTTAATGGTAAGTGTTGTGTCTACAATTGTAGTATCCTTGTTGTAGGATATGATCTTGTAATCATGGATAGTAATAGAATCCTTGGCAGTGGGCTTTGCTGGTTTCTTTAAATTTCCCTTGGGTTTATCCTTGGCTATAGAATCTTTGGATTGCAAAAGAGGACCTTCTTTTGGATCTAGATCTAAAGTATCCTCCTTTTTGGTTGGCGGCAGGGAATCCTGCTGCGCCATTATGGATTGTCCTAGTAAGATAAATAGGGTAACAAATAAAATTCTCATTCCACGTTATTGCTTGGACAAAGGTAAAAGTTTTGTTTCTAAAGAAATGTGAAAAGTTCAAACACAAAAAAACCTTTAAAAATGAATTGTTTACCGAAGGAAATCAATTCTTTGAATTTATGATAATATTAAGATGACAAATCCAATGAAGTCCAATTAAATGTTGCTTATTGCACTGAATAGCATTTTTTTAATAAATACACAAACCAGTTGAAATTTTTAATTACAAATGAAATCTAAGTTGAATATTCTAGCTTTCTTAACAGTAACTGCAGGAGTTGCTCAAATTAACTTTACAAATCCAGACCACGGAAGCGTTGTTTCTTACCAAACAAAACAAATTGAACCTACCAATGTTGAGGCAGAAGGCTCACCTTATTTTGATGACAAATTTAAATATGGGCAAATTTTATTGAACGGTGAGCCAAAAACCACAGGAAACCTTAGATACAATGCGGTGAATAGCGAAATTGAGCTTCAAAAAGGAGAAAAAGAATATACTGCGGTCTTGAAACGCAACTACATTTCTGCACGAATCAGCAACAGACTCTACAAACTTTTTCCATATTTTGATAATTCAAATGATGAATCCACAAGAATAGGGTATTTTGTTCCATTGAACGAAGGTGAAGTAAAATTACTTTATAAACCCGAAAAAAAATTGCGTCGCGGCAGAACAGGAACCACAAGCTATGACAGAACGACACCTCCCCGTTTTATAGATATAAGTTCTTATTATATTAAAAAAGGGGAGAATCCAGCAGAAAAGATTTACCTGAGAAAAGGCTCTTTTTATAACTTATTAGGCAAAGACAAAATCAAAGAATTTGTAAAAGCCAACAATTTAAAATTAAGTAAGGAAAAAGATGCTCTAAAACTAATGCATTTTTATAATCGGAGTATGCAAACAAAATAGCATGAAGAAATATAATACTATTGATTAAAGTTTTCCGATAATATAAAAACCGGTCCGATAATTAAATCGGACCGGTTCTTTTTTTTAGACCAAATAATAGCCTTACTTTATTACTGATTTACACAAAACTCCAATGACTGAGAGGCACCAAACTCACCTCCTCGTGAAAGGACATCTAATATTGAACAATATAACTATAGCTAGCAACTCTATATAAAAGTATAGGACCCGATAAAAATGTCCAATCGCAAGGAGTTTAATTTTATTTAGATCAGGATAAAAACAACTCAAAGCATAGAATCACCAAACCTCTCAAACTTTTATTTCAAGACTTAGATATGATCCAAAATTATAAGAAGCCCAAAATATATCGAACAAATATCAAAAATATAAAGCACCCAACTAATTCTATCACCAAATAAACAAATTGGTATATAAACAAGTAGGACCTGAGTTAATATCCTATCAATTATACAAAATAAAAAAGACCAGGTAATTTACATACCCGGTCTTTCTTTTTAATTATTCTTTGACTCAAGGAATTACTGAGCGCAAAAATCAATTTCAATAGGACCTGCTTCTGTAGCTCCTGTTGCCCCTGAAGCAACTATATTTCCGTTAGGTGCCACAATACTAAAAGATATTTCACCCCAATTATCACCTGGGAAATTCCATTCCGCAGACTCGATACCTTCAGGAATTGTAATCGTTGTAGATCCCGACGAACCTTCATTGGTACAATCATAATTATTATCCTCATATGGCGTACAAAGTCCTACTTCGAATACAGTACCATCACTCAATGTAACTGTAATCCCAGGACCTCCATTTGCAGTGGTTGTTTGCCAACCATCACCATAGCTATCTTCCATATTAATCGTCCAAACACCAGGTGTTGGAGCCATATCACACTGCCTGAACAGAGAAATGGTTACCGTTTCAGTGCCGAAAGTCAAATCATTTGAATTGGACACGTCTGTGAGGTTAAGAACCAATACAACGGTACCTTCCTCCGGTAAAGCTTCAAAATTACCTTCAACAGTGACAACACCGGCAAATTCACCTGCAGCAATTCCTGAATTGCTAATTGAATACTGATCAGCGGTTGCAGTTGAAGACGCATCGACCTCCACAGAAATTGTTCGCTCTACATCGGATTCCGTACTAGCCGTTACATTGATATCAATAGAAGAACCCTCTGTAGGAACTCCTAAATTAATATTGGAGTCTTCGAATGATGCAATTGTTTGTCCTGACACAGGATTGTAAACAACTTCTTCCTCCTCACAGGAGGAGAAAACCAATATAAAGCCCACAAAAAGAACTCCAAATGTTTTATATATATTTTTCATCTTTTTAAGTTGTTAGCTATTAATAATTTGGATTTTGCGCCATGTTCGGGTTGGCATTAATTTCATCGATAGGGATCGGCAATTGAAACCTAAAGTCACCTGCTGGCAAGGTCAAGAATTCTGGAGGTGTACCAGAACCGTCTTGAATATCACCATTGTTAGAACGTTGAACCGCCTCACCTCTACGTTTAATATCAAAGAACCTGTGTCCTTCAAAACTTAACTCAACCCTTCTTTCCCACTGAATAGCATCTTCCAGTGCTTGTCCACTTTCCCCTCCAGTGTAAGAAGAGTATCTTGCATCACGAAGTATATCCAAGGTTGCCAAAGCATTTCCTGGCTGATTCAATTCAAATTGAGCTTCAGCTTTGTTCAACAACACCTCTGCAGCCCTTAGAACTTTAATATCTACCCGGCCATTAACCTGTCCAGGCTCTCCCAAGAACTTTCTTACAGCATTGTAGTTGTTATCCTGATTTGTAGCGTCGTACTGCATCACCTCTCTTCTTAAATCATTAGGGTCAAGGCTATTAAAGAATTCGTAATCAATCACGTATTCAGATACAGTGTTCGGTGCGGTTGTCTGACTGTACAACACACCAACATTGTTAAAATTGGATTCCGAAGAAGTGTTCACAGACCATTCTATAATAACCCCTTCGTTGGAAGTATCTTCATAAACATCCAACAATGCACCTTCGACATTGGCATCCACAATATTCGCAGTAACTTGGTTAGCTGCATTGATTGCCAATTGATAGTCTCCATTATACAGGTACACTCTAGACAACATCGCATAAACAGCATCCCTATTCAACCTTCCTTCACCATTGGAAGTCCCAATTAATCCGGTAGCTTGTTCCAAGTCGCCTATTATTTCGGTATAGTTACTAGCCACGGTCTCTCTTGCTGGTTGAGCGAAAGGATCAGCCGTATCACCATCTTCAACCTTCAGATAAACAATACCAGGTGAATTTGCGGCATCGGCACTCTGTGTTGGTATCATTGCATAAATCCTTGCAAGATCAAAGTGTGCTATGGCACGTGCAGCCAATGCTTGACCTAAAATATTATCCTTCTCAGGACCATCGGCCAAGTTATCTATCTGGCCTATAACCAAGTTTGCTGCATTTACCGCCTCATATGCCTCGCTCCAATATAATGGTATCGCACCACCTGTATTTGGGTTATAACGGTAGTCATAGTAAACCTCATTAGATCTACGTCCAGTTTGGGCCAATATTACATTGTCAGCAAGAATATCGGGCAAACCCTGCAATCCTGAGCCGGTTGAAGAGTAATAGTTCCAGAATTGGCTATAGATTCCATCTACTCCATTTTGGAAACTAGACACACTATTAAAAAATGTTTCCGGATTACCTTCAGTAAATGGCTGAAGGTCATTTAGTTCGTCATCACAAGACACCAACAACGAAGTGGCGAACAAGGACGCTAAACAATATGTATATAACTTATTTTTCATCTCAATTTCTTTTTTTAAAATCCTATTTCTACTCCGAAAGTATAAGATCGAGTTTGTGGGTAACTAAACAAAGAGAACGCTCCAGGAATAAAACCTTGCGTTCCAGCCTGGGAACTCTCATCCGAACCAATACCAATTTCTGGGTCACCATTATACTCAGTAATCGTGAACAAGTTTTGGCCTGTAGCAAATACTCTCACTCTATCAATCCCTGATTTATCCAAAAACTTACTTGGCAAGTTGTAGTCTAGGGTCAATGTTCTCAAACGAAGATAATCACCTTTCTCCAACCATCTATCACTATCTTGATCTGCAGTTCCTTGATACAATGGACTAGGCAAAACATTTGTGTCCCCAGGTTGCTTCCAGTAGTTAAACGCCTCTGTTCTTAGGTTACTATCAATATTTCCAATTTCAATTCCAGCTTGTCTCTGGAAATTCAGGATATAGTTTCCGCTCTTACCTACAAAGTCAGCTCTCAAACCGAATCCACCCCACCTTACCGAGGTAAAGAATCCACCTTCGATGTTGGCATATGGTGATTTACCTTCCAGTATTGTATTAAAGCTTGCGCTATACTCATTAGTAATGTTTCCATCCAAATCATAATACAAAGGCTCCCCGTTTGCAGGGTTCACTCCGGCATACCTAACTGTATAATAAGAATTAATTTCCTCACCTTCTCTTAAAATATTGTAACCAAAGTCACCACTAATAATATCATCTCCATTAACCAAGCTCACTACTTTATTGTCCAAGAAGGAAATATTACCTCCGACTCTCCAAGTAAAGTTCTCCGCTCTAATCACATCAGCATTCAGAGAAACCTCAATACCGCTGTTTTCAACCTCACCAATATTCGCTAGGATTGAGTTGTCCTCATCACCGATTGTTTGTGACAATGGTTGATTAAGCAAAAGGTCTTTTGAGTTCTTTTTAAAGTAATCCACCACACCATTGATTCTGTTGTTAAACAATCCAAATTCAACACCAATATCCAAAATAGCTTGAGACTCCCATTGGATATTTGGGTTACCCACTCCAATAGGAATGGCAGTTGTATTACCGTTATATGTATTGAACTGCAACAAGTTCAAATAATTAAAGTCTCCAATATTCTGGTTACCCGAAGTACCATAAGAAGCCCTAAGCTTTAAGTCATTTACAAATGTACCTTCCAAAAATGCTTCTTTGGACAAGTTCCAAGCAGCACTTCCACTGTAGAAATAACCGTATTTATTATCAGGTCCAAATCTTGAAGATCCATCTCTTCTTACAGACGCGGACAAGATGTATTTGCTGTCATAATCATAATCTAGGAAAAGACCTTGTGAAAACAAGATTCTTCTTGCTTCATCAGAACCTGCGGCAGTAGCTTCAGCCGCAACGTCTTGATAAGGAATACCTGGAGAAGGAAATCCCCTACTGCTAGCAAAAAGATCCGTTGCGATATTCTCGTTGTACTCCAACAAGAAACTTGCGGAGAAATTATGATAATCACCAAAAGTGTCATTATACGAGAACAGGTTGTTTACGTTATACTGAAGCGTGTTGAAAAACTCATCTCTTTGAGTACCTGGAAAATTAGCATCACCGACAATAGAGTTCAACACACCACCAGCAAGAGATCTACTTGTATTATTTTGTCTATTGTTTGTTGCTCCCACAGAAAATCTGTTGGAAAATTTATCCGATAATTTAATATCTGCAAACAAACTACCGACAATCAAAAAGTTCCTATTATCCTCTGGCTCTGTTTCTAAGGCCCTTGCAATTGGAAATCCAGATCTTGTAGGGTTATATATTGGATTCCCCTGATCGTCCACAGCAATACTGCCGTCAGCATTTCTGCTAAACAACGGATCCCATGGATTGTAATCGTACATAGCACGGAAAGGGTTTTGAACATTGTTCCTATCCCTTGGCAAATCCGTAGTACTACGTGATAAGGAAAGACTTGTACCTATATTCAACCAGTCCTTAGCTTGGTAGGTAGTATTAATACGTGCCGTAATTCTCTCAAAACCATCAATTCTATCAATGATACCGGTGTTCTTATCATATCCCAAAGATAGATAATAGGTCATTTTTTCGTCACCTCCAGAAATAGATAATGAGTTTGATTGGATTTGTGACTTTCTCAACAACTCTTCCTCCCAATTGGTATCCAAACCAATTAATCTAGCTCTTTCCGCGTCATCTGCAGTTGCACCTGGCAACGAAGCAGCCGCACTTACACCCAACTCGGCATATTGTCTTTCGATTTCTAATTTTTGGGAAGCGTCCATCAAATCAAATGGATCCGATATTCTTTCACCAAAACCATACGAGGACCTAAAAGTAATCCTGGCATCTCCAGTTTTACCTTGTTTTGTGGTGATCAATACAACACCATTCGCCCCACGTGAACCATACTTAGAAACAGTCGCCGCATCCTTAAGAATTGAAAACGACTCAATATCGTTAGGGTTCAAATTGTTTATAAAACCAGAATTTACTGGAGTTCCATCTACCACATATAAAGGTGTAGTGTTAGCATTGATTGAACCAACACCCCTAATAGTAACAAATGCCGTTTGCCCCGGCCTACCATTTGCAGCAGTTACCTGAACACCTGCAGCCTGACCCTGAAGAATGTTATCCACACTCGTAGAAGGCACAAATGCCTCGATTTTCTCAGTTGATACTGTTGAAATCGCGGAGGTCGACAACTCTCTGGATCTAGAACCGTAACCTGTCACAACCACTTCTTCAAGAGCTTGCGCATCCTCTTCCATTTGTACATTAATACTTGAAGAAGCACCTACCGTTCTATCGACTGTTTTTTGGCCGATATAGCTAAAACGCAATACTTGACCTGTACTTACGGCAATTGTGTAATTACCGTCAAAATCCGTTTGTGTTCCGTTTGACGTTCCAACAACGACTACGGCCACACCAGGAAGTGGCAAACCATCTTGGTCGGTCACATTTCCTGAAACTGTTTTCTCTTGTGCGTAAGAGAAAGAAATGCACAACGCCAACAAAGGCGTCAGCATCCATGCTAACTTAGCTTTCATTTATTTCATTTTTTGAATTAGTCCGCCCAAAAATCAATATAAAAAGTTAATATTCAAAAAAATTAACACCTTTGCCCAGAACCGACGAAGCCAACAATAATCAATATTTTTGATAATTTTAACATATTATTAGCAACACAAATCCCTATATATGTGATATGTAAGAATTTTTTTAACTTTTATTTAATTAAAATGTATTTCTTGATAGCAACACTGTTAAATTTTGATAATTTATGTTAAAGTTGTGTTACCGTTCCGTTGTTGAAACCGGCACCGACGAAGCCGGGAGAGGCTGCCTCGCTGGCCCCGTAACCGCTGCAGCGATAATTCTACCGCCCAAATTTTCCAACAACATCCTAAACGACTCGAAACAGCTTTCTGAAAACAAACGAGCCAGGTTAAGGCCTATTTTGGAAAAAGAAGCCGTCTCTTATTCCGTTTGCCACGTTTTTCAGGAAGAAATTGATGAAATAAACATTTTAAATGCTTCCTTTTTGGCAATGCACAGGGCCATAGACAAACTAGAGCCACGCCCTTCCTTTATTATAGTGGATGGGAACCGATTTAAACCTTATCCAAATATTGAACACGAATGCATCGTAAAAGGTGACGGAAAATACATGAGCATTGCAGCCGCCTCTGTTTTGGCAAAAACCTACCGAGATGAGTACATGGCCAAGATCCATGAAGAGTTCCCCATGTACAATTGGAAAAAAAACAAAGGTTACCCTACAAAAGAACACAGGGAGGCCATTCTAAAACATGGCCTAACAAAATACCATCGAAAAAGCTTTAGACAACTTCCCGATCAGTTGACACTGGATTTTTAAAAACACTAACTTTGTGTCAAACTTCAAGAATGAGACCAAAGGTACTTTTTTGTTTGCTCCCCTTAATCCTACTATCCTGCACAAAAGAAGTAAAGACCAAAGATTCTTTATTGGAACATTTACCACCCGATCCTTCCCTTGTTATCAAAATATCCAATCTCACCAATTTTAAAAGTGAGCTAAAGAACAACGCATCGCTACAATCGGTAGAGCGGTTTTCCGGCTTGCAAGAAATAATGGCAAGGGTAAAAGGACTGGATCACCTCAATACAGAACAGACCTGTATACTTGCGCTTTATGAAGTAGGCAAGGACAATTTTGATTACGTACTGGCCGCAAAAAATGAATCCAGGCTGTTCAATGCAGATAGCGTTGCGAACAAAACGGTTGAAACCTTGAGCTATGAGGGTGCCAACATTACAAAATACAGCCTGGATGGACTGGAGGTTTTTAGCCTCAATAAAAACAAGGAGATTTTGATGAGTTCCTCCATGATGCTTTTGGAGAACATTGTTCGGCTTGGCCACAACACTTTGGTAGACCCGGTTTTGGAAAAATTGTACCAGGCCAGTTCCAAAAACAAATCAGCTACTCTGTTTATAAATCCGGCCAGCAATGCCACCCTGCTACCGGTAAAAGAGAACAATGAAATCGCCAATCCGTTTTCTTCATGGATATCGTTGGATTTTACCGCCAATTCGGACGAAGTCAATCTAAACGGAGTGGCCATGGCACCAGATTCCATAAAAAGCTTCGTCAATTTGTTCAAGGGCACCTCTCCCCTTTCCAACAAAACGCCGACATATGCGCCAATTAATGCCCAGGCCATTGTATCGTATACTTTTGACGATTATCAGGTATTCGCTAAAAATCAAAACAACTATTTGGATAGGGTCAGAAAAGTGGACTCCCTTTTTAACACCATAGAGGAAGTCGGTGTGATCTATTTGAACAACCAAAAGGTTGTACTGTTAAAATCTTTCGGCACAGAAAGTCTATACGATTATCTTGATCAAAGGAAAACAGCTTCACAAACCTACCAAGGCAACGAGATATTGGAGCTTCAAGAAAAAAGATGGGTGGAGCAGAGTTTTACGCCGCTTGTACAAAATTTTGAATCCAATTTTTGCACATTACTTGATAATAGCTTTATTTTTTCCGAAAACAAGGAAGCATTACAAACCATAGTCAGTAGCTACAAAAGTTCATCCTCATTGGATAAAGATCAAGGCTATCTCACCGCAAAGGCTTCTTTGGCAAATGAATCCAGCATCCTGTTTGTTTCGGATGAAACAGGTATCAATTTACTTGCAGAGCGAGAACTTTCCACTGAAATGGTTTCCGACATCAAAGACAGCGATTTTAAGGATCAAGTTTTTGCCTCACAAATGGTAATGGACAACGGCTTTGGGCATTTTAATATTCTTGTGTCCAAAATTGCCAAAAGACAAGAACAAAATACCGTATCGCCCCTATTTACATTGGAACTGAACACCGATTTGGCCACTGACCCACAATTCGTGAAAAACCACCGGACCAAAAAACAAGAAGTTGTAGTGCAAGATCAGAACAATGTTCTCTATCTAATTTCCACCGACGGAAAAATTCTCTGGACCAAACAATTGGACGGAAGGATACAAGGTGACATCCAACAGGTTGATATCTACAAAAACGGAAAACTACAATTGGCCTTTTGCACCAACGATAAATTTTTGATCATAGATCGCAATGGGGACGAAGTAGCACCTTTTAACATTGATTTTGATGGAGGTAATCTAAACCCACTTGCCGTTTTTGATTACGATGGCAGCCGTAATTACCGCTTTGTGGTCACACAGGGCAAAAAAGTATTTATGTACAACAACCAAGGAAAAATTGTAAACGGTTTCACGTTTAAGGAAGCTCCAAGCAACATCCTTGGGGCTCCCAAACATTTTAGAGTGGGCAACAAGGATTATTTGGTATTTAAACAGGATAACAATACCCTAAGAATACTGCATCGTGTTGGCAGCGACCGTATAAAGGTGACCGAGAAAATAGATTTTTCCAACAATGAAGTGTTCCTTTATAAAAATAAGTTCTCGGTAACGAACAAAGCTGGAGTTTTGCACCAAATAGACACAAATGGAAAACTAGTGGCCACCAATTTTAACTTAAACGCGGACCACGGTTATTATGCCACAAGCAATACTTTGGTATTTATGGACGACAATATCCTAAGCATTAAAGGAAAAAAAGTTGAATTGGAACTAGGAGTTTATTCCAAGCCAAAAATATTCTATATCTACGATAAAATCTATGTTGCTGTAACGGACATCCAAAACCAACAGATCTATTTATTTGATAGTCAGGCCAAGCCCATACCAAACTTTCCGGTTTATGGCAGTTCCCTGATCGACCTCTCGGATATGGACAATGACAAAAAACTGGAGCTGGTCGCCAAGGACCAGGACAACTCGTTGATCGTGTACAAAATCAATTAACAAGATCTCGTAACTGCTACCTATACAATAGTTTAAACGAAATACACATATTTGATCATAGTGTAGTTTTCATTTTAGTAGTTTGTACGGTATTGCTATATCACAAACTAAAAAAACACTAGTAAAAATGAAAACCTCCAGCAAACTACTCTACTGTTTGTCAATTACACTGTTGATGGCTGCCAGTGCAGAAGCCCAATTTTTTAAAAAATTGGCCAAAAAAGCCGAACAGGCAGCCGAACGTACCGTTGAAAATCGGGTAGATAGAGAAACTTCAAAAAAAACAGACCAAGTCCTGGACAGTATTCTGGAACCGGGCACTGGCGGATTCCAATCCCCAGGTAACAATCCAGAAACCGGAAACATTCCTGGTGGCACCAATGAAAATTCCAACACCTCGGGGCCGGTAAAGGCCGAACCCCAGACCATCCAAGTTTATAGTAAGTTCGATTTTGTCCCGGGAGACAAACCATTGTTTTTTGATGATTTTAATGATGATTTCATTGGAGATTTTCCATCTAAATGGAACACCAACGGTTCCGGCGAAGTGGTGACCCTGGGCAATATGCCCGGTAAATGGTACGCCATAGCCAATAGAAGCCTTACCGTACCCAACTTAGGAACCGACCTGCCAGAAGATTTCACCATCGAATTCGATATAAGAGCGGTAAACCTAACCAAGAACACAAGTTCCCAAGCTGTAATGCGCATTTATTTGTCGGAGACCGCCAACCTGACCACAAACGAAAACAATGCATTGTCCAGTCTCTCGTTTTGCCAATATATTCCCATTGGCGTTAAGGTGGACAATAATTTTAGCAACGACCCATCCCCTATCCAAAATACCATGCAACAGGACTTACGGGATATATTTCAAGATGTGGCCCATGTCTCCATTGCCGTAAATAAAAACCGATACCGCTTATGGATCAACCAGAACAAGATCGTTGATCTACCTCAATTTATAGTGGACCCAGAAAAAATAAACCATCTAAAGCTACACGTTAACGGAATAGATACCCAGAACAATCAAGAGCAAGTATTGATCAGTAATCTCAAGGTTGCCGAAGGCGGTGTTGATTTGAGAAGAAAACTAATGTCCGAAGGAAAAATTTCCACCAATGGTATTCTGTTCAATTCTGGCTCCGCAGAAATACTTCCGCAATCCATGGGAATTATAAGGCAGATTTCCCAAGTGTTGAACCAGGATTCCTCCATCAGCCTCAACATAGTTGGCCATACCGATTCCGATGGTACCGACGAAAGCAATATGGCACTTTCCAAAAATCGGGCAGAGGCCGTAAAAAATGCTTTAGTATCCGTTTATGGAATATCTCCGGACCGCTTGACCTCCGATGGAAAAGGAGAATCGGAACCTGTTGCCGACAACAGTTCCGCACAAGGCAAAGCACAGAACCGAAGAGTTGAATTCATTAAAAAATAATATCTCCGTAGAAAATGAAACGTTTATTTACCACACTATTTATTGCCACGTTCACCATAACCATTGTACATGCACAGAACACTTGCAGCACTTACTATCCCATGGTCGATGGTGCCAAACTACAATACACCAATTATAACAAAAAAGGAAAAGAGGACGGCAAGTTTAATTATACAGTCACCAATGTAAAAGGCAGTGGCAACAACATTAGCGCCACAATGGAAATGGAAATAGTGGACAAAAAGGGCAAGGTCTACACCTCTGATTATGATATAGTTTGCGACGGCGACATAGTTAAAATTGACTTTAAATCCCTGATGAGCGAACAAATGCTAAGTCAAATGGGAGATGTTGAAATGGATATTTCTGGAACCGATATAGAACTGCCCAACAGTCTTTCGGTAGGCCAAGAATTACCAGACGCCAATATTTCGATTAAAATGAAAATGGGCGGAGCCATTAATATGAACACCAATGTGGAAACCGTTAACCGAAAGGTGGAAAAGCTTGAAAGTTTGACCACACCTGCCGGCACGTTTGACTGCTACGTGATCTACAGCGAGACCAAGACCAAAATGATGATGACCAACCAAACCTTGCCCTCACGCACGTGGTTCTCAGAAGGCGTGGGCATGGTAAAACAAGAATCGTATAACAAAAGTGGAAAACTGACCAATAGCATGGTCCTGACAAACTATAGTAAGTAGAGATAATTATTTACAAAAGAAAGCCGAGGCAAATGCCTCGGTTTTTTTTCCAAATGTTACTCTAGTCAATTCTTGTGTAGAGGTGAGATCATAATGTGCGCCCTATGTGTTCCCGGATTCATTATCCAAGGATGATTAGATCCGATCGGATTTTCTGGAAGCCCGGTCGAAGCCGCTGTGGCATACGGCAGATACACTACATAACGGTGATGTGCACCTTCGACCTTATTGGTCGCAGGGTCGTACCTATCGCTCTCTCCAAAGTAAATATGCAAGGTAGCACCCGGTGTTCCCATGGCCAGTTTACCGGATTTTGCTTCCGCCTCTCGAATTTCATTGATCTCAGGTCCTGATTTCCCCTCTGCCCTTAATTCTCGGCCACGGGCCATAAAAGGTTCCAAACTTTTGTGATAGCAGGCCGAATTAAATCCCGATTTTTTGGGGTCATCCACAAGCACGATAAACTCGTTGTCCCCTTCTTTAAAGGTTACAAACTCGCCGGCCATGTTGTACCCTATTACGGTACACCCATCTCGGCTTACTTCCGGGGCTGCCATTAAGGATGCTGCTACCAAGGCCTCGTCGGAGTCGATGAGGACGTAGTTGGTTTCGGTTTTACCTGAACCCCCCTCTAAATTTTCTGTAATGGCAGAATCATCTAGCTCTGTTTTGTTTCCATCGCTGTTTTTACAGGAAATTAGAGCTCCTGAAAGTACAACTGCTAAAATTATTTTTTTCATTGTATCGAAAATTGGTTTTTACTTTAATTCCGCAAATAGCATCTTGGGGAAAGTAAAATTCAACAACTATCCCAATTACAGACACTTGCATACTAGCAGTAAGTTATAAAAATTTTGATACAAGCCTATCAACGGGCATACTAAACTTTAAAATCTGCTCACGGACTCTATCAACAACAAATAGGCTTTTTCTGTAACATTTGAAATTTTCAATCTATCTTTCGCAGCTCAACTCTTCTATTTAGAGCTTTCCCCTCCTCTGTGGCGTTGTCACCAATGGGCATGCTCTGCCCATAACCTTCACTCTTCAATCTTGATTCATCAACACCTTCGTCCACCAAAGCGATAAGAACTGATTTCGCCCTGTTTTTAGATAATTTCATATTGGCCTGTTCGCTCCCAACATTATCCGTGTGACCCTCAATACTAATTTTTAAATCGGGATTGGCATTTAACATTTTGGTGATCTCGCTCACAATTTCATAAGATTCTGATTTGATTCTGGATTTGCCTGTATCAAAATTAATATGGAGGGTGGCAAAACCTTTGGAATTGATATCGTCGATAATTTTATCTGCTGTTATTTTTTCGATAGTTTGCTCAAAATCTTTAGATTCCACCACACCGATCTGCCCCCTAGCAGTATCGGAATAGACCTGAATACCAATTTTTTTGGTCGGTGTTTTTAGAACATACATTCGGATGGGAGAATTCACTATATCACCAACATAAAAGTTATTGAAATAAGCGTGGCGATCGTTCACTGTTTCACCTTTTTCATTTATCAGGCTATCAAGTATGTTTCCTTCAAAAACAAGTTCGGCACCAATTTCTTTCAAATATTCCTTAACACTTTTATCGAAAAAATACTGATTCCAATCCTTATCGTCATCCATCTGGATTCCCATTTTTTCCACACGTCCTTCAATATCAAAAAATGAATTGCCATCAAACATTTCAAGTTTATGAAAATCATAGGATTCGGTAGCGCTGGTATTTTCGTCAATGATCATTCCACTGGGGGGTGTTATGTAAGGAAACCCTCCTATATCTTTAAGGGTCAACGGAATTTTATCCCAAGTAAAAGCTACCGTGGAACTTTTGGGCTCAATTTCTACCTTGCCCACTTCTGTTTCGGCAACGGGGTTTACAGTAGTTTGATCGACTGTTCCTCCTTTTTCTTTTTTACAGGACAATACTGTGACAATGGCAAGCAAGCCAATTAGATAATTTTTTTTCATTCTTGGTTTTATTTGATTTTTCTTAGCACTAAGGTTTCTCCTCAGGTTCGGTTAAACTAGTGCTTTTCCAATCCACAGAATGCCATAAATTGACCAATGCCCTGTTTGGATTGATAAATCAAATTATCCGACACTATACGCCTTCTTTTTCTTGTATCAACTCTGCCTCAAAAAGTGTGGTAAAATGTTTAAGCAATTTTTCTTTCACTTCTTCCATATCCACTTCTTTTTGGCCCAGTTCCACATTAAGGGAAGTCACGGCCTTATCCTTAATGCCGCACGGAATCATGAGATCAAAATAGCCTAGATCGGCATTTACGTTCAAGGCAAAACCGTGCATGGTTACCCAACGACTTGCCCGAACGCCCATGGCACATATTTTACGGGCAAAAGGGGTACCTACATCCAGCCATACCCCTGTTTCTCCTTCGGAACGCTCGGCCTTAAGGCCATATTCTCGCAGGGTGAGTATTACCATTTCCTCCAATAAACGTAAGTACTTGTGTATATCGGTAAAAAAATTGTCCAGATCCAAAATGGGGTAGCCCACTACTTGACCCGGACCGTGATACGTGATATCGCCACCACGGTTTATTTTATAAAAAGTAGCTCCTTTGGCCTCCAGGGCCTTCTCGTCCACCAATAAATTATTGATATCGCCACTTTTTCCAAGTGTATATACGTGAGGGTGTTCCACAAACAAAAAATGATTGGGAGTTTCAAGGCCTGCTTCTTCTCTTCGGTTGCGAATTTTGGCATCCACAATATCCTTAAAAAGGGATTCTTGGTAATCCCAAGTCTCCTTGTAATCTTTAAACCCCAGATCCTGTAACGCAACTTTCTTATTCATGTTACAAAGATACGAAGCTCAATTATGGAAAACTATTTCTCCAATTCCACCTCCAAATCCAAAATGGTGGGGTCGTTCATCATATCCAAAAAGTTAACCTCAAAAATCAAGGTCTTACCATCTTGACTAAAGGTTGCTTCTTTTGCTGATGTAGATTTTATTTTTCTGGGAAAATGATACTTTAGGGTATACGTAGACCCCGAAAGAAACATTTCGCCGCCCTGCATGCTATCCAATTGTTGCTGAAACAGCTCTTGGTCCAAAATCTTTGCCGTACGGCTAAACTTGTTCTTTTTGAATGTATACTTTACCTCGGTAGGTTGCTCTGCAGGCTGTATCGGACCTTGTTGGGTATTGGTTTTGTTCCCGATGGAACTTGCATTATGGAAAGCATTGAATGCATCGTTCACTTGGTTCACATCCTTAAAATCGCTAAAAAGATCAAACTTCATCTCTTTGGTATCCGGATTCATAACCATATGCATATTAAATGGCTCCAATTTTTTCAGTTTTGCCTGTTCCTCTTGAGGCAATTGTGCAATACTATCCTTGTGCTCTTCCAAAAAATCTTTGAACGAAATAATGGAATCTATGGCTTCTTCGTTTTCCTTGGCCATTTCGTCCCCTGCCATATCCATCATTTCTGAACCATCAAACTTTATGGACAACTTGCCCGACCCGTCTTCGTTCAAATGGAGTTCCTCGGTAAAATTGCACGATGCCAAAAGGCCCAAAATGGAAATTATAACGTACTTAAGTTTCTTCATGTTTATGTAATGGTTAGTTGTTTATCGTTCTATCACTTTTGATTTAACTATTACCAAAAGCGCGCTAAAAATACCATTAACCCCACATATGCACAACAAGACACGGCTTTTTTGGATAAGCTACGATCAATTGGTGTTGTTCAAAATTATCAAAGCCGCGATAACGCCTGGGACCCAACCGCAAAGGGTAAGTAAAAAAACAATTAAAATAGACCCACATCCTTTCCCGATTACGGAAAGGGGAGGAAACAGAATGGCCAATAAAACTCTCCAGAAACTCATTGATTTGATTTTTGATTGATGATTACTTATAGGTAGTTAAAATACCTGTTCTGTTACAGAAAAACGACTATTTTTAACCAAAAATCTGCCAAATATGCGGTTTTTCTTCCTTATCACTTTCTTGGTGAGTTCATCTGTTGTTTTGGGGCAATACCAGTTTTCTGGAGAGGTCGCCATGGAAAATGCCGGAAATGCCATTTATTTATCCGTGGTAGAGGACTACCGAAAATCTTCTCGAGTGTATTTGGACCAAATAGTTCAACAAGGTATAGTGGATTCCATGGGGCATTTTTCCTTCTCCGGTGATAATCTAAGTGGACAAAACCGCATATATCGCATCCATTTGGATGGATGTTCGGACAGTTTGGGCAGCAAGCACTTTTTAGGATTGTGCAACAACAGCAAAAGTGTTCTTTTTATCGCCAACAATAAGGACACCCTGCAATTTCCAACTTCTTTTGAAGATCAATCCCTCTGCACCATAAACTCTACAAATCCAAAATCCGGCCTAATTCTGGAAATAGAGGAGCTAAAAGAGCACATGGCGTACGATTTGGCCGAATATCCCAGCGAGGCCAACCTTAATTTGAATTTAAAAAAATGGTTCAAGGTCCTTCATAACTTTGGAAAAAAAACCAACGAACCTTTGGGCGAACTCTACATTTACGATTTTCTGTCCGACAAAAGCAATGAGACCTTCAAATTTTATCTGGAAGACCTAGTTGCCAACAACTATTACGAAGATTTGGCGGAAAGATTGACCGCTGATTATCCCAACTCGACCTTTACCCGGCAATACCGTGCCGAGATAACCACGGACAGGGAGTTGGCCAGTTTTGGCAAACCACAGTCCGGCAAATGGAATAGGACCATAATCGCGCTTTTGGCAGTATCCGTATTGGGAAATGTAGTTTTTTTCTTGAGCAAAAAAAGAAAGAGCAATGCCTCCCTTCTACTCGAAAAATTAACCCCTCAAGAACAAAAAATAGCCCATCTAATATTGGAAAACAAAACCAATAAAGAAATTGCCTCCGAGCTTTTTGTAAGTGTGAGCACCATTAAGACCCACATTAATAACCTGTATAAAAAACTGGATATTGCCTCCAGGGACGAAATGTCCATTCTGTTCAAAAAAAATAAATTTCAACCCAGGGACTAGTACCGATTTCCAACGGAACAAAATTCGTCCAACCATTGATTTTAGTGAATTTGGCCATCAAACCATAAATCACGTAAAATCATGAAACAAATTTTAACCGCATGGCTTATGCTTTGCATTGTTTGTGTTTCGGCACAAGACTTCAACAAGGAAATAACAACAAAAAGCGGTCAACAATTTTTAGTAGGACAAATAAACCTGGATGGTTTGCAATCCAAACCATATAGCAACTGGTTTCAGGCTCGGTACAACGCCTATAAAGTAGACGAAACTTTGGTATCCCTTTTTCAAAAAGAATTAAAGGGGTACAACATCAAACTATTTTTGGGGACCTGGTGTGGAGACAGTAAACGGGAAAGTCCCAAATTCATTAAAATATTGGAGGCGGCCGATTTTCCCATGGAACAATTGGAAATAGTTGGGTTGGATTACCGAAACGGGCTGTACAAGACCAGTCCGACCGGAGAGGAGAAAGGGTTGAACATAATCAAGGTGCCGACCATCATCTTTTTTAAAAACGGAAAAGAAGTCAATAGAATCGTTGAGAGTCCACTGGAAACTTTGGAAGAAGACATTTCCCAAATTGTTTTCCGTAAGAACTATGTACCCAATTATGCATATTAAGTTATGGTAAGGCAAGGTTTTAAAGCGCAAAAGTGTAATTTTGCGCTTTAAATTTTTTAGAGATTATGCAACTATCGGAACAAGAGATCGTTCGAAGGGAAAAATTGACCAAACTCAGGGAAATGGGCATAGACCCCTACCCCGCAGCTTTATATCCTGTTGATGCCACTTCCAAAAGTATTAAGAATGATTTTGAAGAAGGAAAAAAAGTAGTGATTTCCGGTAGATTGATGTCGCGTAGAATTCAAGGTAAAGCTTCGTTTGCTGAACTTCAAGACAGCGAAGGTAGAATCCAAGTGTATTTTAACCGTGACGAAATTTGCCCGGGAGATGACAAAACCCTGTACAACGATGTCTACAAAAAATTGCTGGACATAGGGGACATTATTGGAATAGAAGGAGAGCTTTTCACCACTCAAGTAGGTGAAAAAACCGTGATGGTGAAGAACTTCTCACTGTTGAGCAAAAGTTTAAGACCGTTGCCGCTACCAAAGGTAGATGACGAAGGTAAAGTTTACGACGCTTTTAACGATCCAGAGCTGAGATACCGTCAGCGATATGTGGATTTGGTGGTAAACCCACACGTAAAGGACACTTTTATAAAAAGAACAAAAATAACCACCAGTATCCGTGAGTTTTATAACCAAAAAGGATATTTGGAGGTTGAGACACCCATATTGCAACCCATACCGGGCGGAGCTGCGGCGCGTCCGTTCCTAACGCACCACAATGCGCTCAACATTCCACTGTACCTGCGCATTGCCAACGAGCTTTATCTTAAAAGGTTGATTGTTGGCGGGTTTGACGGCGTTTACGAATTTGCCAAGGATTTCCGCAACGAAGGTATGGATCGCACCCATAACCCGGAGTTTACCGTAATGGAACTCTACGTAGCCTATAAGGACTATAATTGGATGATGGACACCACAGAAGAACTATTGGAAAAAGTAGCTATTGATGCAACTGGAAGTTCCAAAGTAACAGTGGGGGATCACGAAATAGAATTTAAGGCACCCTACCCAAGGGTTCCCATTTTGGAGGCCATTAAAATCCATACGGGAATTGACGTTTCTGGAATGGACGAAGATGAACTTCGAGAAACCGCCAAAAAATTGGGCATTGAAGTGGATGACACCATGGGCGCAGGCAAATTGATAGATGAGATTTTTGGTGAAAAATGTGAACACCACTACATTCAGCCCACGTTTATTATCGATTATCCAAAAGAAATGAGCCCTTTGACGAAAGAACACCGTTCCAATCCTCGATTGACGGAGCGTTTTGAGTTGATGGTAAATGGAAAGGAGCTGGCCAATGCCTATTCCGAGCTCAACGACCCCATTGATCAACGTGAGCGTTTTGAAGATCAGCTGAAACTATCCGAAAAAGGAGATGACGAAGCCATGTTCATAGACCAGGATTTCTTGCGTGCACTTGAATACGGAATGCCCCCAACATCGGGTATCGGTATCGGCATAGACCGTTTGGTAATGTTAATGACCAATAATTCTTCTATCCAAGAAGTGCTTTTCTTCCCGCAAATGCGACCAGAGAAAAAGCAGGTAGAGCTTACCGAAGAGGAAAAAATCATTTTGGACATTCTTAAGCCACAAGGTCAGATGACCTTATCCGACCTTAAGGAAAAAGCAGGGCTAAGCGGTAAAAAATGGGACAAGAGCACTAAAGGCTTGACCAAGCATGGGCTCATCAAAATAGAAAAAACGGAAGATGCACTACTTGTAAAGTATACGGGATAGAAATAATGAACACATAATTTTTAACATACTATCTTATTCAGAATTAAATTAAATCCATCATAAAAGAAGAGCCCTTAAGGGCTCTTCTTTTTTTCCATTAAAACACTGATTACCAAGTCTTATTTTAAAAAAAACCATTATCTTACCCAATAATTCCTTACAAAAAGCAAAGGAATTTCAGCAGCCCCCACAACAATATCTAACTAAAATCTACTAAAATGAAAAAGTTACAACTTACCTTTTTCCTTACCCTTTTGGCTACATTAACAACCTTTGCCCAAGAGGTAACCGGAACCGTTTATGATGACCAAAATGTGCCCTTACCGGGCGCATCGGTCCAAGTAAAAGGCTCTCAAACAGGAACAATCACCGATTTTGATGGAAAGTATACCATTGAGGCAAACACCGGAGATATTTTGGTCTTCTCCTATGTGGGTTTCAACACCCAAGAAGTCACAGTTACCAGCAACACCTTAAATGTAACCCTACAAGCAGGATTGGAGTTGGAGAATGTTGTAGTGGTCGGTTCCAGAAACCCGAATAGGACAGCTACAGAAAGTACTGTCCCTGTAGATGTAATAGACATAAAGGAACTAAACAATGTGGCGCCGCAGGTAAATTTAAATCAAATATTAAATTATGTAGCGCCTTCCTTTACATCCAACACCCAAACCATTTCCGATGGTACAGACCATATAGACCCGGCATCTTTAAGAGGGCTTGGGCCCGATCAAGTTTTGGTATTGATCAATGGTAAACGCCGGCACACCTCTTCCCTAATTAATGTAAATGGCACATTTGGTCGAGGTAGTGTTGGTACCGATTTAAACGCAATTCCCGCAGCAGCAATTAAGCGTATTGAAGTGCTAAGGGATGGGGCAGCTGCCCAATACGGTTCAGATGCCATTGCCGGTGTGATCAATATTGTTTTGAATACCACCGTAAATGAATTAACGGCAACCGTAACCAGTGGTGCCAATTTTTCCAAAAATGCAAATGGGCAAACAGGCGGCATAGATGGTGAAACAACAAACTTTGCTGCTAGTTATGGTCTGCCACTTGGAAATAATGGCGGATATATCACATTTTCTGGTGATTTTGATGTTCGTCAAGATTATAATCGGATGAAAGAATGGGAAGGCAGTGTCTTTAATCTTTACAATACGGTGGAACGTTTTGCCAATCAAGATGGTTATAATCTGGCCAATTTATTGGACGATGATGTTGCAGATGTGATCCAATATGCAAATCAGGCCAATATCAATCTGAACGGAGCAACGACCAAAGAAGAACTTCAGCCTATTTTGTCCGAAGATAATACCGAAGCGGAATTGGCAGCAAGAGGGCAGGAAAGAAGCGATTTTAATATGCGCGTAGGCCAATCTGCCTTGCGAGGCGGTAGATTCTTTACAAATTTTTCATTGCCCTTGGATAATCAGGGTACTGAACTGTACTCTTTTGCAGGTATTAGCTCCAGAACAGGGAATTCTGCAGGATTCTATAGACTTCCAAATCAAAGTAGAACATTTACACCGGCCTACATTAATGGATTTTTACCTGAAATCAATTCTACCATCAGAGATAAATCATTATCTGCCGGTATAAAAGGTATGATTGGTGATTGGAATGTGGATTTCAGTAATACCTACGGAAAAAACTCTTTCTTATACACCATTGGGAACACCTTTAACGCTTCTTTACAAAGCTCCTCTCCCACTGTTTTTGATGCAGGGGGGTTTTCCTTTAGCCAAAACACCACCAACCTCGATATCAATCAATTTTTCGATGATGTAATGTCCGGTCTGAACGTGGCTTTCGGAGCGGAATATAGAGTAGAAAACTATAACATAGAAGCAGGTGAGGAGGCGTCCTATTCGCAATATACGGCAGAAGGCCAAGTAATAACCCTAGCTTCGCAAGAACCCTCACGAGATTTCTTTGGAAATGCTAGACCAGGTGGCTCACAGGTTTTTCCGGGCTTTAGTCCAAACAATGAACTTTCCAGGGGAAGAAGTAGTATTGCGGGTTACTTTGATGTAGAGGCTGATTTTTCCGAAGAATTCTTGGCAAGTTTTGCCACTAGATTTGAGGATTATAGTGATTTTGGGTCCACCATCAATTTTAAATTGGCGACCCGTTACAAAATTTCAGATAATATAAATATTCGTGCTGCGGCAAACACTGGATTCCGAGCGCCTTCCTTGCATCAAATTAATTTTAATTCTACATCAACAATTTTTGACCAGAACGGAAATCCACAAGAGGTCGGTACTTTTGCCAATGATAGTAGGGCTGCACAGCTTTTGGGTATTCCACAACTTAAGGAAGAAACATCTGGTAGTGTTAGTTTAGGTCTTACAGCTAAAATCCCTGATGCAAATCTAACCGTAACTGTAGATGGTTATTTTGTTAAAATCAATGACAGGGTAGTTTATACTGGACAATTTCAAGGACCTGGCAATGGGACTGAACTAGACAACTTGTTAAGTCAGGCCAATGCTACCGCAGCATCTTTCTTTGCCAATGCCATCGATACCGAGTCGAAAGGTTTGGATGTGGTTATTACGCACAAGGCCCAGTTTGGTGGTAATTGGAATTTAAAATCCGACCTAGCAGGTACTTTTTCCCAAACAAGAAAGGTGGGAGATATAAATGCTTCAGAAGTTTTGGAAAATGCAGGATTGGTAGAGACTTATTTTCCTGAAGACAGTAGAGTTTACTTGGAAGAGGCCGTTCCTAGAACTAAAATAAACTTATCCAACAGCTTAACTTCTGATAAATTCATTGTGTTTTTAAGGAATGTATATTTTGGGGAAGTTACAGAGGCTACTACCAATATAGATAGACAACAAGTGTTTAGTACCAAAATAGTTACGGATTTATCCATCGGATATAAAGTAACCCCTGCACTTACTTTTACTGTTGGTGCCAACAACTTATTGGATATTTATCCCGATAGGGCGGCTGAGACCTTGAGCGATGGAGGAAATAACAGAAGTGATGGGCGTTTTGACTGGTCCAGAAGAGCTCAGCAATTTGGTATTGGCGGTAGGTTCCTTTTTGGGAGAATTAGCCTTGCTTTAAAATAAAGAACTCTTACTCCTTAATTTTATATTCTTTGAAGCCCCAAATGGGGCTTCTTTATTTTTTTTAAAATTTAACAAAAAAAGCATAGCTTAGAATCCCATATGGAACTAAGCAAAAAAATAGGCCTGGTTTTAGGTCCCGTAGCCTTTCTGGTTTTGAATATATTACCTTTCGAAATTGTTTCGGAAAAAGGTGACCCGGTTATTTCTGTTGCTGTATGGATGCTCATATGGTGGATCACCGAAGCGGTATCCATTTCGGTTACAGCATTGCTCCCCTTGCTTCTATTACCCATTTTAAAAATCTTGCCCATTGCGGAGGTGGGTGCCAACTACGGCAGCCCTATCGTGTTTCTATTCTTTGGGGGGTTTGTAATGGCCCTGGCTTTGGAGAAAGTTAATTTACACCGAAGAATCGCCCTGAACATTATCCGACTAACCGGAACGACGCCGAACAAGGTCATTTTAGGCTTTATGATCGCCACAGCATCTTTAAGTATGTGGATCAGCAATACTGCAAGTACGGTAGTTATGTTGCCTATTGCGCTTTCGGTAATCAATTTATTGGTGGACGATGCCGACGGTTTCACCAAAAACGATCAAAATTTCGCACTGAGCGTAATGCTTGGCATCGCCTTTTCGGCGAATGCTGGGGGCATTGCCACGGTAATCGGCACTCCTCCCAATTCTGTGCTGATCGGTTTACTGGAAAACGAGTACAATACCGAAATATCTTTTTTAAAATGGATGACCATTGGATTGCCATTTTCGATCATTATGGTAGGAATTTGCTATTTGGTATTGGTTAAATGGATGTTTCCCAATAGGGACCTAAAATTTAATGCATCAAAAGATGTTATCCGTACCGAATTGGATAAATTGGGCCCCACCTCTGGCAAGGAAAAAATGGTTCTCACCATTTTCGGTGTAACCGTATTTCTATGGATTTTTAGAACCTTGATCAATAACCTCTTCCCTCAATTGGGAATCACGGATACCATGATCAGTATTTTTGCAGCAATAGCATTGTTTGCCATTCCCTACAATATAAAAAAGGGTGATTTTATCATTACTTGGCAAGACACCTCCAAACTGGCCTGGGGTATTTTGATCCTTTTTGGTGGTGGACTGGCCCTGGCCCAAGGAATGTCCGCAAGCGGTATTGTGGATTTGGTCGCAAGCAGCATTGCACAAAGTGAAATCAGTATTTTGTTCACTGCTGCCCTGTTAATTTTCCTGATGCTTTTTATGACGGAGCTTATGAGCAACGTTGCCCTTGTCGCTGTCTTAGCGCCCGTGGTCGCAGGGATTGCCATAGGTCTTGATATTCCAATGCTCCATTTATTGATTCCGGTGACCATTGCCAGTAGTTGTGCGTTTATGCTTCCAATGGCCACACCGCCCAATGCCATTGTTTTTGCCAGTGGTTATGTTAAAATACCTCAAATGGCCCGGGTGGGGGTAATTCTCAATCTTATTGCCGTACTTCTGTTGGTGTTAGTGTTCCAGTTTGTAATTCCCCTATTGTTCTAAACTAAAAATGCCCCTCCGGGCGGAAGGGCATTTTTACAAACTAACTAACTCAAAAAAATGTAAGAAACTAACTTAACTAACGCTACTCTCCACTAAACAAGTGGTGCGTAACTATTTGTTAAGTACAAAGTTATAACTCTTTTTACGATAAATTATTGTAATTAGAATTTTGTTAACGAACCAAAAAAGCAGTAAAACATTGCGTACCTCGTTCAAACCCCATCAATTCCTAAAGCAATTGTACAGATTTACACTTTTTATTGAAAAATCGATAGGTAAAAATCCATTTCACTAACAATTCCTACTTCCTCCGTTCAATGTTATATTTTTGTTAACCAACAACTTATAAGTATTCTTTAACATAAATTACCTTCAAAACAAAAGCCCCTTGGTCAAGGGGCTTTTTTAGCTAACTCAAATAAGTTGTAAAATGAAGAACATTTTACTGCATTGACCCTACATAAGGATCAAAACCTTCGGGGAGATACTTGGAAGTATCAAAACCCAACTCTATTTCTTCCTCCTCCATGTAGTTGATGGATGTTACCGCAATTACATCAGTGTACGGGTCAAAACCCTTGGACAACAAATATTCACTGTTAATTCCCAATTGCAGTTCTACTTCATCCTTTACATAAGCGATCGATTTTAAATCCACATAAGCTTCGTAGGGAGAAAAGTCCTCTGGCAAATAATCCTTGGTATTAAAACCAAGTTCCAAATCCTCCTCTTCCATATAGTTAATGGAGTGTACATCCACTACCTCTGTGTAAGCATTAAAATTCTCGGGCAGATATTTTGTGGTATCAAAACCTAATGCTGATTCAACGTTGTTTTCGAGGTATATAATGGAATTCAAATCAAAATAGCTTACATAAGGATCGAAACCCTCGGGAAGATAATCGGAGGTATCAAAACCTAATTCAACTTCAGGCTCTTCTTCCAAATACACTATTTCGTTCAAATTCAACTCGTAAGATGCATAATCCTTCATCTCGGAAGTTGAATCGTTCAACTCTGCACCTATATTAAGTACGGTTAAACTGTTCTCTAGACTGCTCAGGCTCTCGGATTGAAGCTCGACGGACCTGAAATTTTGCTGGTCGTTGGCTATGGCGGTACTACTTAATAATACACTTCCATAAATTAATAATAACTTGTTCATTTTTTGATTGAATTTTATGATTGATGATATGCTTATAAGACTATCCAAATTCCAAAACGTTACAGTCTTTAGCATTTTTTTACGAAATTTAGATATCCGTTGAGCCCAGCAATACGGGGCGATACAAGCCAAACCACCAGTAAAACGCAGGACTCCCAATGGTTGGGGCATTGCGTTAAAAAAACGACTGTTAATATTTATTTAACAGTTAATTCGATCGAATTTTAAGTTCTTTGGTTGTTTTAGTTATCCAAACTGACTTATAATGATAAAATATTTACTACCTCGACTACTACTAGCAGTCATTGTATTGGGTACCAGCCAAACCACGGAGGCCCAACTTTTTAAAAAGAAGAAGAAAAACACCGAACAAAAAAAACAAGACAAGCCTAAACCTGGTGACATTAAACCTTACGACAAGGTAATCACCAAAGATGCGAAAACCGATGCTGGGCTGTTTAGCGTGCATACGGTAGATGACAAACATTATTACGAAATTCCCGATTCCCTGTTTAACCGGGAAATGCTTATGGTAAGCAGAATTTCCAAAACCGCTACCGGAATTGGATTTGGCGGTGGAAAAATCAACACCCAAGTGCTACGTTGGGAAAAGAAGGACAAAAAAGTATTGGTCAGAGTGGCTTCTTATGAAAATGTTGCTGCGGATTCCTTACCCGTCCACGAAGCAGTAGTAAACTCGAACTTTGAACCTGTCCTATTCTCTTTTGACATTCAGGCCATCAACAAAAAAGATTCCCTGAACCCATCAACGGTAATCGAAATCGACCCTTTGTTCACCAAAGATGTAAAAGCTCTTGGATTCCCTGATGGATATAGAAAAAGATTCAAGGTAACCCGAATGGACAACGATAGAAGTTATATCGAATCCATAAAAAGCTACCCGTTGAACATCGAGGCTCGCCATGTAAAAACGTACCTTTCCAACAACCCTCCAAGCAATTCCAGCCTTGGTTCAATTTCGTTGGAAATAAACAATTCCATGATCTTGCTGCCTAAAGAACCGATGAAACGCCGTTATTTTGACGAACGCGTTGGATGGTTCGCCAGAGGACAGGTGGATTACGGACTGGATGCCCAAGAAAGTAAAACCCTTACTTACCTAGATCGTTGGAGGCTCGAGGTAAAAGACGAGGATATTGAAAAATTCAAAGCAGGAGAATTAGTAGAGCCTAAAAAACCCATTGTATATTATATAGATAGAGCTACTCCCAAAGAATGGATACCTTACATTAAACAAGGTATCGAGGATTGGCAAGTTGCCTTCGAGGAAGCGGGCTTTAAAAACGCCATTCTTGCCAAAGACCCTCCATCTCCGGAGGAAGACCCAGAGTGGTCCCCAGAAGATGTACGCTATTCTGTGGTACGCTATTTGGCCTCTCCTATTCCCAACGCAAATGGTCCTCACGTAAGTGATCCACGAAGCGGCGAAATTTTGGAATCGGACATAAATTGGTACCATAACGTAATGAGTTTGTTACGAGGCTGGTTCTTTGTACAGACCGCAGCCATTAACCCCGAAGCCCAAAAAACAGAGTTCAATAAAGAAATAATGGGAAGGTTGATACGTTTTGTATCTTCCCACGAAGTGGGCCATACTTTAGGACTACCACATAATATGGGTAGTAGTGCCGCCTACCCCGTGGATTCTTTGCGTTCGGCAAGCTTTACCAAAAAACATAGCACCGCACCATCCATTATGGACTATGCCCGTTTTAATTATGTAGCACAGCCCGGAGATGAAGGAGTCGCCCTAATGCCCAATATCGGAGTTTATGATAAATATTCCATTAAATGGGGCTACAAGCCTATTTTGGACAAAACTGCCGAAGAAGAAAAACCAATTCTTAACAGTTGGATCTTAGAGCATGCAGGAGATCCAATGTACCGTTTTGGACACCAACAAGTGGGCGATGTCCACGACCCGAGTTCACAAACCGAGGATTTAGGTGATGATGCCATAAAAGCCAGCTTGTACGGCATTGCCAACTTAAAACGAATTGTACCCAACTTAATAGATTGGACCACCGAGGCGGGTGAAAACTATGATGATCTGGAAACTATGTACGGACACGTAGTTTCTCAATACGGCAGATATATGGGACATGTTGCCAATAATATTGGAGGAGTATACGAACATTACAAAACAGCTGAACAAGATGGTGCCGTTTATACCCATGTTAGCAAAGAGCACCAGAAAAACGCCATGAAGTTTATGCAAGAACAATTGTTTGAAACTCCCGAATGGTTGTTAGATCAGAATATTTTTAATAAAATCCAATACTCAGGTTCAGTGGAGCGTATCCGTTCCGTACAAGAACGCTATATGAACACCATGTTGCAATTGGGCAAATTGGCAAGAATCATAGAAAACGAAACCATAAACGGCAACGAAGCCTACACCTTGTTGGAAATGATGCGAGACCTTCGCAGGGGAATTTGGTCAGAGACCCGTAATGGTAAATCCATCGATACCTACAGAAGAAATCTTCAAAAAGCCCATATCGACAGATTGGAGTATTTAATGACCGCCGATAGTCAACGAAAAATGCCAGACTTTGGAGGTTATAGAAAATCTACACCGATCAACACTAGTCAATCCGATATCCGTTCCGTGGCACGAGCCGAACTGAACAACTTAAAAAGAGATATTAGAAATGGTTTGGCAAGAATTTCGGATAGCATGAGCCGCTATCATTTACAAGATGCCTTGGAGCGCATAGACCTAATCTTGGAACCTACCAAATAAGGGCCTCCTTTAGAACTTGGAATCATCTATCAGGGTGTAATCGGTTTTCATACCGGTTACACCTTGTTTTTTTTAAGGTTCACATCTAAACAAGATTGTTTCACAACATATCACTGAGATTTCAATTGTCTTTGCTTACCTTAGTAATCCCAAATCTCAACATCATGACCTACAAGACAAAGAGCTTAGTTTACTTTATCTGTTTCGTGGCAGCTTCAGCCCTTTACTACCTAGTGGAGCAAAACGATAAATTCCAGGAAACCATCACATCAGAAACGTATGCCGAGACCAATTTCCAGGACACCGGGGATTTTGATGATGATACCAATAAAAACCTCGAAGAAGAGCTCCGGTAATCAAACTACCCTTTCAACGTTCCCACTGTTAAAAGCATCATAATCTATGTAGAAGGATTAAACCTTTGTCAAGGATCCTTGTCCAAGGAGCAAATCTTAAATATACAGTAATATGAAACGGTTAACAGTAATAATGGTTATGCTGATCAGTGTTGGCATAGCCGCTCAAAAACATGGTGGACAAGGAATGCACAAAGGTCAAAAAATGGACTTGAGCGCAGAAGAAATGGCCACTCTACACACGAAAAGGATGACCTTGGCCTTGGACCTTACAAAAGCACAATTTGATAAAGTATATGAAATTAATTTGGAAAATGCCGAGTTGAGGAAAGCGAAACAGGATCAAATGAAATCGATGAAAGAGAATGGTGAATGGAAAAAACCAACGTCCGAAGAACATTTTAAAATGCAAAATGAACGGTTGGACCATCAAATCGCCGTTCAAGAAAAGATGAAAAAAATACTGGATGAAAAACAGTATGAGGCTTGGAAAAAAATGCAGAAACATAAAAAGTCTATGCACGGCAAGAAAAAAATGGAGGAGAGAGGGAGAAGAGGATAGTGTTTTTTGTTGATTTTAAGGAGCCGCGCCTGCCATGGTCGCGGCTTCTTTTGTTATGTCCCTTACGTAAAAATATTTGTTTATCTGCTTTTTTACAGATATATTTGTTTATCTGCTTTTTTACAGATATTTAATTTTATCTATTAATTTACAGATATTCAACAAAACTACTAACCATGATAGCCGTACTTACCGGAGACATAAAAAACTCTTCCGAACATAACGCCAGCACATGGCTTCCACTGCTAAAGCAAGCTTTGGACACATTTGGCAAAGAACCGGCCGAGTGGGAAATATACCGAGGGGACAGTTTTCAACTACAGACCGTTCCCGAGTTGGCCCTGGAAGCGGCGATTTACATTAAGGCATGTATAAAACAAATACGCCGCATGGATGTTCGGATAGCCATAGGCCTGGGAGATAAAAACCATGAAGCAACCAAAATTACAGAATCCAACGGTTCGGCCTTTATAAACTCCGGCCAATGTTTTGAGCAGCTCAAAAAACAACGATTGGGCATACAAACTCCGAACTCTAGTGTAAACGAGCAGATCAACCTCTTGCTGGAACTTGCCCTGCTAACCATGGATAGTTGGACACCAGCCATATCCAAAACGGTAAAATACGCCATGGAGAACCCAAAGTTGAACCAAAAAGAACTTGCCGATCTACTTAACAAATCACAAGGAAACATAAGCGAAGAATTAAAAAAAGCAGGATTTGAAGAAGTCAAAAAAATGATTCAATTTTACAGGACACAACTCGAACAATTATGATGCTTTTTGCCCTTAAACTACTTCTTGCCCATTTTATGGGCGACTTTGTACTACAGCCAGGACATTGGGTAGAAGACAAACTAGAAAAAAAAGGGCGGTCCAAATACCTTTACTTTCATATTGGCATACATGCATTGGTACTTTTGCTCCTTTTCCAATTTAAAAATATAGGGGCCATATTGATCATTGTTGCATCACATTATCTCATAGATCTGGGAAAATTATCCCTTACCAATTCCAAAAACTACAGATGGCTCTTTGTTGTAGATCAATTTTTACATCTACTGGTTTTGGGCATTATTTTATATTGGGCACATCCGTTTCCAATCGATTTCACACATCTTTTTGATGAAAGGACATTGCTATTAATTACTTTTTTGGCATTTGTGACCTTCGTATCCGGAATTATTATGAGAATGCTCCTGGCACCTTATATAAATGAAGTTGCAAAAACCGATGATCCAAATGAGGGCGGTTCGTTAAAAAATGCCGGCACCTATATTGGCATGCTGGAACGTCTTTTTGTTTTTGGTTTTATCCTGATGCAGCAATGGGCCGCCATCGGCTTACTGATAGCTGCAAAGTCCGTATTTAGGTTTGGGGATCTCAATAAAGGCAAAAATAGAAAGCTAACCGAATACGTACTTATTGGTACGCTTTTGAGCTTTGGCCTGGCCATTTTATCCGGTTTACTGTACGCCCATCTTGTTGATAGCATCTAGACTTTTTAGGATATTGGTGAAAACATTTTGAAAACGGCATCTATAAAAATACCCTCTACTTCCTTCTTATTTACCCAATAAGACCACATAGTTGCTCCCGCTTCCGACCTAAATCCCAATATTCCTGGAATTAATTTTATTTTTATTTAGATTCATTTCAAATAAACCATATATTTGCGACAAATTTATCAATAATGAGTCTAAATAAGAATAGTCTATTCTTTTTAACGATTATAATTTTTTGCACCAACATCAGCATCAGTCAAGAAACCCCAACCATGGAACAAGATTCCATGTCCATGCAAAAATTGGACGAAGTTGTCCTAACTGGAGAAAGCAAGGTAATGTCCCTCAGTAAAAAATTGTTCGCCGTAGGTGTTATCGACCAAAAGGATATTGCAAAAGTAGCCGGAAACAATTTGGCCGACATTCTTAACTACAACCTTAACATAACCGTTACCCCAGACCCATCTACAGGGCGCTCAACTATAAGCATGTTCGGCCTGGACGGTCAATATGTAAAGGTACTGATCGATGGGATCCCCATGGCCAGTGATAACGGAATGGGGAACAATATAGACATTACCCAAATAAATCTGGAAGATGTGGAGCGCATCGAAATTGTGGAAGGCTCCATGGGTGTTCTATACGGCGATAATGCCGTGGCCGGGGTTATCAATATTGTAACCAAAAGAGGTCCGGATGGTGTTCATAAATGGCAGATTCAACTGTCCGCACAAGAAGAGAGCGTAGGCAGCGAATATGCTTTGTTCGATAAAGGCAGACATATACAAAATGCCAAAGTAAGCTACCAGATCAGCGATAGAACGAGTGTTTCCATTGGCGGTTCGCGAAACGACTATGCTGGTTTTTTCAACGACTTCCAAGGCCAAAACTACGTAAACATCCAAGACAACGCGGTGGTCAACGATAGCCTACGCGGTATGGAATGGAACCCAAAAGAACAGCTTACCGCCTATGGCAACTTTAATACCAGTATCGGAAAGCACAACCTTTTCTATAAGATCCAGTATTATGACGAATCGGTCCCCGTATACAATTCTTTTGTAAACGGGAGAGTGGACAGTAACACAGGAATGGTGAACCCTACCGCATTGGACGAAAATTTTGATACCCAAAGAACCATCAATAACCTTAACCTCACAGGACCGTTAAAAGGACCAACGATCTATAATCTATCCTTGTCCCATCAAAAACAGAAAAGATACTACAAGCAATTCGTGTACAATATATTACAACAGGGCATCGAATCCATTATCGCCGACGACCTGAGTCAATCCAGTGAAATTTGGTATTCCAAGGGCTTTGTGAGCAATTTGGTTCCAAAATCAAGCTTTTTTAACCTACAATTGGGGTACGAGTTTAACCATCAAACCGGATTCGACGCCATTGCCACCGGTGAATACTCGAGCGATGTGGTCGAAAATACCTTGGAGAACTATGATTTTTTTGGAGTGGCCGATTTTAACCTCACCGATAAGTTCTCCTTGTTCCCCGGAGCAAGATTTACGAACAACTCCCAATTCGGCAACAAACTGATCTGGTCCCTGAGTTCCACCTACGACATAAGCAATACATTTAAAATAAAAGCTGTTTTCGGTTCCGCTTTCCGGGCCCCGAATTTTGAAGAACTGTTTTTCTACTTTGTAGATTCCAACCACAACGTACAGGGAAACCCCGACTTAGATCCCGAAGATGGCATATCCCTTTTCTTGAACATAGAGGAAAAGTTCCGGTTGTCCGAAACCGGGATGCTAAAAACCGCCTTAAAATCTTACTATTTTGATATTGATGGAAAAATAGCCTCCGTTATAGATGTGGACGAACAGGATCGAAACCTGTTCACTTTTGATAATGTAGATCGTTCAAGAATCCTGGGGTTCTCTTTAGAAAACTCACTGATCATGAACCGTTGGCAAGCTTCACTGGGCATGACCTACATGGGAGAGTCCACACAAATAGATGCATCCGAGGACAATAACAACGATTATTTATGGAGCTTTAACCTACAATCCTCACTAGGCTACACCATACCCTCCATAAACACCACCCTGTCCGCACAGCTAAAATATACCGGAAGAACCCAAATAGTACAGAGTGGCACTAACGGAAATGTTGTGGGACAAACAGACGACTTTACATGGATGGATGCGTCGGCTAGGACCAATATCACTAAAAATCTAAGCCTCACTTTGGGTGCAAGAAACCTCTTCGACATTGTTCGGGTAAACGCAACCGACAGCCCGAGCGGCACACATGGCAGCGGAGGAACTCCCAGTCGTTTGTTCGGCAATGGAAGATCATATTACCTAAAACTATTATACAATCTAAATTTCAATTAAAACCAATGAAAAAAATTATCATTCTAAAAGCAATCGCCCTAGTTTTGCTCATTAGTTCTTGCAGCGATGATGAAGGCCAGGACCTTATTGACTTTACCGTTAATTTTAGCAGCGAGACCGTAAGCACCAACGAAGAGGACACCGCTGTGGATGTGCAGCTCAATTTTTCCAGGCCAGCATCCGAGGCCGGCACGATTACCTTAAGCTATACTGGCACCAATGCCGAGTATGGAACAGATTTCACTACGTCTCCCAATGGGGAAACAGGAACACTGTCCGTTCCCGTAGCAAGTGGAGCACAAAACGTCTCCTTTTCGTTTAATAAACTCACCAATGCCATAGAAGGCTCCACAAAGTCCGTAACATTTACCATCGATGGATTTGATCAAACGGATTGGTCCCAAGGCACAACAACCTCCACTTTGGTAAGCTACACCCCCATTGCTTCTACCAGCGGCGTAGTGGATTCGGAAAATGGAGGTTCCAATATACCTAACCAAGTATATTTCGACTTTAGCTCTGCCACACAAACTGCAGTTAAGCGGGATACCTGGGAAATAGCATTTTACAACGGAACGGAAAACCGGGTGTTTCTAAATTCCTCCCTTTTGGTATCGGCAGCCGAGTTGACCGGTGTTACCGACCTGCTTTCTGTTACGGAAGCAAGCAATCTGCCCGAATCCATGGAACTCAATGCCCTGGATGCCATGTTCCAACCAACCACCGTCACCGTAAATACCGTTGCCGAACTGGTACAAGGACTACCGGTCGGCTACCAACAATATGGTGATCTGGAAGCTGGAATTTCCTTTACGGACAGACCAGAAGGCAATCTGGATGACACCGCTATTGCCGAAGTATCCACCACAGCAGAAGAGAATTTTGTGTACATTATAAGTCTAGGAAGTGAAATCCCTACGGAACCGGCCGAAACGGGAAGCATTAAACATACAGGAGACCAAAGAGGTTTCATGAAAATCAGAATCCTAACCGATGGCAACAGCTATACCCTCCAATACGCCGATTTGGCCGAAACCGAGTCCTACAACGAAGTAACGGTGAACAAAGATGCAGCTTATAACCTTACTGCCTTTAGTCTGACCAATGGGGATACTGTTAGCGTGGAACCAACAAAAGAACAGTGGGACATTAACCTAAGTGGTGTTTTCGCCTATTATGGAAACCAAGGCCCGCTTGTTGCCGGATTAACGTTTTCCGATTATGTACTGCACAATACCATGGGAGGTGTTGGCCTTTATCAGGTTACCATTGAAGCCGATGTGCCCACCTATGCGAACTTTACCAGGACCGATGTGGAAGAATCTGCATTTGTGTACGATAACAGAGCAGTTGTGGGCAGCGGATGGAGAGATGCCTTTGGCGGTGTGATCAACGAAGATGTGTACTATATTGTTAAGGACGCCGACGGTAATTATTACAAATTCGATTTTACCGCCTACACCAGCGCTGAAGGTGAAAGAGGAAACTACCAGTTCGTTTACGAACGCTTATAATACTTATTTGTTCAGATGCTCAATACTAGGCACTACCTTTTGTTATCGTAGACCATTATTGTTTAGTATGAGTTAGTTTGTGTTGAAAGCGGGGCATTTGTCCCGCTTTTTTTATCCGCTTTTACGACACAAAAAAATTGGATTGCGTTAAGCCCCATCATCACAAAAAGCTAGCTTAACGTAAATTTTATTTAAAATGAAAACAGACATGGGAGTAATAGCAACAAACCATCGAGAAATAACCCTGTACTACAACGCAGAAACTCAAAAAGGTATGCAGACCTTGGCCTACCTACAATCCTCATCGAAAAAAGTACAGGACATAGATTTGTCCAAAACCAAGGTGACCGGCACACAATGGACAGAAATTGCAAAACGGTTGGGCAAGTCCATCAAAGCCCTCATAAACACCCAACATCCCAATTTTAAAAAGGAATACGGCAGTTCGCAAGACCTGCAATCAGATGAAGATTGGCTAAAAATACTGGTCAACAACCCTGCGGTCGTCACGCAGCCCATACTATTGCACCACAACAAAGCGGTTCAAATAGACACTCCCTCGGAGGCATTGGTATTTTTAAAGGATGATGAATCCTCTAAATTGTAGTCGAAAACAACCCGATCAAAACTTATATGTCCGCACATAAAAACAAGCGAGCTTTAAAACTGGTAGTCCTTACTTTGGCTATTTTGATGCTGATCGCGATAGCTGCACAACTGTTCTTCACAAGCAAGGTAAAATCCATATTGGAAGAAGAACTACCACCATCTATCCATGTAACTTATGAAACATTGAGCACCAATGTACTATTCGGAAAAATAAGCTTGGGTCAGGTAAATGCAAAGCATAGGAAACAAAACCTGGATTTTAAGGCAGAATCCTTCACCATTTCTGGATTAAGACTTTTTCCCCTGCTCTTACATGCGGACATTACCATTACCGATCTCACAGTAAAATCCCCTACATTTTCCTATCATCCAACCCAAAAGGATTCTTCTTCATCAACCACCAAAGAAAAACCCCGAAATACATATACCATCAAAAATTTCAGTTTAGAAAACGGGAACTTTGTGATGGGTAACACAAAATTGGACAGTACAGCAACGGTTAAAGGCATACATCTGTCCATGTCGGACATCCAATTTGATTCGGAAAGTGCAAAAGAGATGATTCCCTTCACCTACGATAAATTTCAATTGAGCACCGAAGACGGCTACTTCCAAATCAACCCATTGGAATATGTGGCCTTTGAACAATTACATCTATCCACCGAAAAAGGAGGGCTGAAAAAATTTGTATGGCGCACCAGGTACAGCCCTTCCGAACTCTCCAAAAAACTGTCCAAGGAACACGACCATTACGACCTAAAGATCGATCATATCGGTTTAAAAAATTGGAGGTTCGGCAGCAAAAGTGGAAAACCCTGTTTCCATTTGTCAGAACTTCTGTTGCAATCCCCAAAATTTCAAGTGTACCGCGACAAATTATTACCAGACGATACCACACATAAAAAACTCTACAACGCAACCTTAAGGGACATGCAATTGGACTTGCAAGTGGATACTGTTCAAATTTCGAATGGTCTCATAACCTACCAAGAACGGATAGAGGCCGATGTGGAACCAGAAAATGTGAGCTTTTCCGGTATTGAGGCCACCGTGGGCAATCTACACAGCCATGGCCAAGGGGAGGTTATGGTGGCCATAAAGGCCAGATTAATGGACAATGCTCCCTTTGCGCTCGATTGGAGTTTTGACCCCCAAAACAAGACCAACGCATTTTTGGTAAAAGGATCACTATCCAATTTCCAGACCGAAAGCATTAACCCTTTTTTAAAATCCAACCTACAGGCCGAGGTGAAGGGCAACGTACAGCAAATGTATTTTACCATAAACGGCAACGAACTGGAATCGCATGGGGATATAAAAATGAAATACGACAATTTTGAGTTTACCATTCTCAAAAAAAATCGTTTGGGCGTTAACAAACTCCTCACCGCGGTGGTAAATCTCTTTGCCAAAAATGGCCACAAAACCGATAAGGACGGTTTTAGGCACGGTGATTTTACCGTAAAAAGGGAACAGGATAAATCCTTTTTCAATTATTTGTGGCTCAACCTAAAAGCTGGCCTGTTGGACACAGTGACCGGTAATGGAAAAAAAGAAAAAAACTGAGTATGTCGACTAATCGCAAACATATCATCAAAAGAAAACGCTTTCTGGTTCCGGTCATTATCCTTGTGCTTTTGGTGGGCCTTCGGTTGGCGCTCCCCTACCTTGTAAAAAATTATGTAAACAAGGTATTGGCCGATATCCCCGGGTATTATGGCCAGGTGGAGGATATTGACCTTTCCCTGATCACCGGGTCCTACACCATAGATCAATTGTACTTGAACAAAGTAAATGCCGAAACCAAGATTCCTTTCCTCAATTTTGAACGAACGAACATCTCCATTGAGTGGGCCTCGTTGTTAAAAGGTAAGATCGTAAGCGAGATCAGCATGTACCGGCCCTCACTTATTTATGTGTTCGAGGACCAACAAAAAGAAACGGAAGCAAATGCCAACATTGACGATTGGACCAAAGCGTTGACGGATTTGGTTCCGATCGACATTAACCAACTGGAAATCCACGATGGTAAAATGGCCTTTGTGCAGCTCGCTGCCGACCCCAATATTGATCTTCACCTCGATCAAATAGAGCTATACGCCAACAACCTGCGCAATGTGGTACGCACCGGGGAGCAACTCCCTTCCAACTTGGTGGCCGATGCCGTATCTTTTGGCGGAGGAAACTTGCATTTGGAGGGTAAAATGGACCTGGTCAAGCAAATCCCGGATATGGATTTGGCCCTCTCTTTGGAAAATGCCGATGCCACTGCCCTGAACAATTTTACCGACCATTATGCAGGCATCGATTTTAACAAGGGCCAGTTTAACTTTTATGGCGAAATGGCGATTGCCGATGGCTATTTAGAAGGTTCCCTAAAACCGATCATTAAAAATGCGAAGTTGATCGGAAAGGAAGATGCTTTTTTGGAAACTCTGTGGGAAGGCTTTGTTGGCTTCTTTAAGTTTGTTCTAAAAAATCACAAGGAGAACACCTTGGCCACCAAAGTGCCCATTGAAGGCGACCTCAACAATGTAAAAACCAAAACGTGGCCCACCGTGATCAATATCTTTAAAAATGGATGGATCGAGGCCTTTAAAAATATTGTGGATAACGATATTGATTATAGAGACGTGCAAAAAACCGCCGATAAAAAGAACAGGAAAACCAACAACTAGTATTCCGGTTTAAAATACCAACCACTGTCTCCTGTCTCCTGTCTCCTGTCTCCATAAAACTACCCATTGTTCATTGCTAATTGCCTATTGCCAACTGAACATTGCGCTTTTCCCCCAGTTTTTTTAAGGTTTTCCTGCAATGGAATTTTACGGGTAATTACTATTTTGCCCTCTCAACCTCCCTATTTTTTATCGATACGTCTTTTTGCAAGGCATGAAGACGATACAAAACTGGACATACCTGATTTTGGTATTCCCCCCTATGTTTTGCTGCTCGATAAAATGTCGGTGGTCATTTGACCAAACACGGCATTTATACAAATGGTTAAAATTAAGAGGCCGATGTGCATAGTTATACACAACACAGCCTAAAAGTCACTCACTAAAAGAGGAAAACCGGAGTAATAATTTACGTGTAAAGTTAAAATGGGTACCAAAAAGGGACTAATTCCCGACCCAACTTTTAATGAAGTTGGTTAACCATTAAATACAATTAAAGATGAAAAATGTATTTTTTGCTTTAGCTTTTATGCTAGTTGGAATGTTTGCTTATGCAGCAGAAATTGAGGGTTCAGATTTAAATACTATAAATCGTATTGAATTATCAATAGATGGTCAGAAAACGAAGAGTAATAATCATAATTTAAGCACATTTCCCTTTGACTGTACTGTTACAATTAAGAACAACAATACTGGCGATAGTTATACGATAACAGTCCACGGTAAAAGTTGTGAAGAATTGATAAAGGAAATAATGAAATAATGATTATGAAAAAGAGATTTTTAATTTTTGTCATTGCTGTGGGTGGCCTAATATCCATTCAAGCAACTACAATCGAAAAAAATAATTCGTCGGACGAGGTCTGCGCTACTTGCTCAGGTGAATTCAAAATTAATGGTGATTCATATACAATTACATTACATGATGTATCATGGTGGACTTGTGTCAAATTTAAAGTAGGTAGTTGGTTCAAATAATTATTATTCCTCCAAAGGCTATTTAATAAGTCTTTGGAGGTATTTAACTTTAAAAAAATCTTATTCATATGAAAAACAAACTATATATCAATATCATATTCTTATTAATGTCAATAAATCTTTTTTCTCAAAATAGTTTTAAGGCAGTATATAAGATGTTGTTAGAAAAAAATGGTTATTCGCCAACATACTATAGCCTTATTTCTAAGGATAGAGATTCTGAATTCAAACTAATAGAAAGAATTATCCCTGAAAAAGTAGTAAGTAACGAATATACTGGAGAGATAGTGCTAAACACAGAAACTCCCGATAGCATTCAACCAGTTATCAGAACAAATTTTAAGCAAGAAAAAATATACTCTTATGATTTTATCACAGAGGACGATGGCAAAACATACACTGGATACAGTATTGTTGAACCAATAACAGTGAAATGGAAACTTGGGAATGAAACAAAAAAAATTGATAAATATTTATGCAAAAAAGCAACAACCAGATTTAGAGGCAGGAACTATGTTGCTTGGTATACCGAGGAAATTCCAATTTCAATAGGACCATGGAAATTTCATGGCTTACCTGGGATAATAATCAATATAACCGACAATACAAATCAAGTATCCTTTCTTTTAGAAAAGATTGAAATACCATATGATTATTTAAACAACACATTAGAAGTAATTGATAGTGAACACGCTATCTCTGTACGGGAGTTTATTGAAATAAGAAAAAACGCAAAAATAAGATCAAGAGAATTCTTCAAAAAGAAAGTTTTATCAAAATTACCAAGAGGAGCTAATATTGAATTGACACAAGAGGGAAATAATGATATTGAAATTGAATTTTAATAGAGCGTTTGTGTTTCTAAGAATCTTAGGATTTGCATACATTAACCAAGTTCATTCTCAAGTTAGCATTAAAGGGCAAGTTGTCAACACATATGATGAACCTGCCATATTTATAAATGTTTACATTGAGAACTTATCTAGTCAAATTATAAAAACAACCACAACAAATGAAAATGGTCGGTTCTTTATCTCAAAAATACCTTCAGGAAATTATAAGATAAACTTTACTGGTATTGGCTATAAAAAAAAGTCTAAGATTATATTTTTAGAAAAAATAAATGAGGAATTTTCTCTTGTTATTAGATTAGAAGATGAAGTTATCAATTTGAATGAAGTAATAATTCATGCAGAAAGACCCATTTCAATAAAAAAAGACACTATCAATTTTAAAACCAAATTCTTTATAAACGGGACAGAACAAACCGTCGAGGATTTACTTCAAAAAATTCCGGGACTGCAAATAGATAATAACGGAACTATAAAGGTAGGCAACCAAGAAATAGAAAAATTAATGGTGGATGGCGATGATCTCTTTGAAAGAGGTTATAAAATACTCTCCAAAAATATGCCCGCCTACCCTATTGAGGAGGTGGAAATCCTAAAAAACTATTCAAACAATAGATTACTAAATGGTGTTGAGGAAAGTGACAAGGTTGCCCTAAACCTTAAATTGAACGAAAAGTCCAAACGTATTTGGTTCGGGAATTTCGAAACCGGTTTGGGTAATGGTCAATTCTATCAACTCAAAGGAAACCTAATGAACTTTGGCAAAAAAAACAAATACTACTTTTTTACCAACCTGAATACTATTGGTTACGATGCCACTGGCGATATAGAAAATCTAATTAGACCTTTTAGAATCAACGAACCTGCGAGCATTGGCGATAACCAAAGCGTCAATTCTATTTTAAGCCTATCGCCGAATCAACTTAATTTTAAACAAAGTAGAACCAATTTCAACAATGTGGAACTAGTTTCGCTCAATGCTATTTTTATTCCCACCGAAAAACTTAAAATAAAGACATTGGGTTTTTTCAATGCCGACGAGACCGCCTTTTTTCGTAACAGTATCGATGTGGTAGATGTAAATGGAACCAATTTTACCAATACCGAAGATTATAAACTGCGCAATACAAAACGGATAGCCTTTGGCAAACTGGATGTTATCTATAATATGTCAAAAACCAAAATGTTGGAAGCCACTACAAAGTACAACAATGGCGAATTTAATGACAGTTCTAATTTAGTGTTCAACGGCAATTCGACAATAGAAAATTTACAATACAAAAACACGCTTTTTGACCAAAAGATAAGTTACACCAATAAGTTTAAAGATAAAAAGGCTTTTTTATTGACTGGTCGCTTTATTGATGAGCAAACACCACAAAACTATCGTTTAAATCAATTCTTTTACCAAAATTTGTTTCCCGATAGTGAAAATGCAAACAACGTTAAGCAATTGAGCAAAAACCAAATGCAGTTTGCGGGCATCAACGCCCATTTACTGGACCGTAAAGAAAATGGGAACCTGTTGGAACTTCAATTGGGCAATGAATACCGAAAGGACCAATTATCTACCACTTTTTCGCTTTTGGAAAATGAAACTCTTTTAGTTCAGCCCAATGGTTACCAAAATGGAGCAAATTACCAAGTCAATGATTTATATTTCAAAAGCAAGTACCGTTTGAAAGTCAAAAACTTAGGGCTTACAGGGAAATTGAATTTTCATCAACTCTTCAACCAATTAAAGGACAATCAAATCTCGTCCAATCAAAATCCTTTTTTTATCAACCCAAGTATTGGGCTTGACTGGAAAATAAACGACAAGAACAAAATTATGACTTCCTATTCCTATAACACTGCCAATGCAAAAATTCTAGATGTTTACAGTAATTTTGTGTTAACGGGATTTCGCTCGTTTTCAAAAGGCACAGGAAGTTTCAATCAACTTGATGCTTCAAGTTTGGTCTTTAATCATCAATTAGGGAATTGGAGCGATAGGTTTTTTGCCAACACGTTTATAGTTTATAATAAAAACCACGACTTTTTTTCCACGAACACCATAATTGAGCAGAATTTTGCCCAATCGCAAAAGATTCTTATTAAGGACCGCGAGTTTATCAACATCAATTCAAAACTCGATTACTATTTCAAGTTTATCTCCTCAAATCTAAAATTGGATTTGGGCTATACGCAAAGCGAATTTAAGAACATCGTAAACAGTTCTGACTTTCGTGAAGTTACATCTAAAAATTACAATTATGGATTGGAACTGCGTTCCGGGTTTAAAGATATTTTTAACTACCACATTGGTACAAAATGGATGAACACGGAAATACAGACCACGGTAGAAAATTCATTTACAGACAATGTGAGTTTTTTGGATTTATCTTTTGTAATCAATAAAAAGTTGGATGTCCAACTACGGTCAGAACGTTACTATTTTGGGAATCTGCAAACCGAAAACACCTATTGTTTTTTAGACTTTGAGGCTCAATATAAACTTATTGAGAACAAACTGAATTTAGGTCTTTCGGGCAGTAATCTTTTCAACACCCAAAGATTTAGAAATTTTGCGGTCAGTGACATCGGAACTGCTACCACCCAATACAGACTCTTGCCAAGGTTTGTTCTCTTAAAAATGGAATATCGATTTTAATTCTCTACCCCCTGGGAATAACCTCCTATGA
>Ga0160419_100174_pt1 | contig 45916 bp, 50 predicted proteins | sample CelAP2metagpilot_2_FD_108196 | JGI IMG/M metagenome (GOLD analysis project Ga0160419, IMG submission 108196) | Phycosphere-associated microbial communities from Cellana algal ponds in Kailua-Kona, Hawaii, USA - Cellana AP2-4-25 metagenome pilot ...
CCTTTTCCCCCCCGGCATCATACCCATTCCCCCCCCCCCCTTTTCCCATCCCCCCCCCCGGCCCCCCCCCCGTTCCCCCCCCCCCCCCCCAACCCCCAATTTATGCGTCTGACAAACTGACGCGGCCGAGTGGAAATATATCGCTACATCCCCCGCCTCCATCTCCACAAGCTCCGGCCGCTGCAACTGGACCAACAATGCAGGGACCACCCCATCCACCAGCAGCTCTCTCCCTGGATGGCCCAAACTATTTGCCAACGCGCTCAGACACCGCTGTCCCGCCACACAATGCGCCTTCGCCCCCCCCCCCGGGGCCATTATCGCCTGAATGACCTCATCTGAAATATCCACCGAAATATCATCCAACCCGCCCTCCACCCCTTCCGGGCCTCCCATACCGTGGCCACGCATCAGCCGATGCCACAACCCTGCCGCTTGTCGAGTAGACTCAGAAACGACAGGATGGTGGGCTAGGACCATCGCCATGGGCAAGCAAGCCAGTGTGCCTGGGTCAACCTCGCCCTCTGCAGCAGCATCAGCCGCAGCAGCCGCACCCTCTCCCTCCTGTGCGACAGTGGGAAAGAGAGAAGCCAAGGCATCCGCAAATCGCTGCGGACAAGGGGAACCACGTTGCTCCGCTTTAGCCTTCGAAACAGAGGAGTCGAGGTCGTCCCCAATCGCACCAGCAGCCCACATCCCCGCCGCCTCCTGCTTCCTTGCCACACACAGGTCAACTTTCACCCATAATCCCTTCACTAGCGCCATCCTCGTCAATGCTGCATCCTCCTGCAACATGAGCGCCACCGCATTCTTACTCTCTATTCTCACCTCCTGGTTCGGATGTAGAAGCATCTCAAGCAACGTCAGCGTGGCAGGCTTGGCATTCCGCACACCGAGACTTTCCTCCTCCTCAAAATTCGCCATTTGACCGATCACAGCCGACACCCCCAGTGTCCGTGTCGCCGCTACAAGCAATCTGACCATGGATAAGGCCACCGGGGCTAAATGCGAAGCGCGTACACATGCGTCCACCTGTGTTGGGGCAAATAGCCAGGACTCCTTCTCCATCAGAAGCTTCGCATACTCCCCACTGCTGCCACTCAAGCCCTCCATCTCCACCAAACAATGCAACGCCACCACCGACTCCACGTTTCCAACCTGCAGGGCCTTTTTCGCGCCATCCCTCACCACTTTCTCAAGCGGCTCGACCAGCTCCTTCTTTAATCCCTCTCTCAACGAAGGTGCCATCGCCAGCGCATCTCGGATAGCCAGCAACAGCGGCAACAGCGCCTCTTTATCCTTACTGCTACTTCCCTCCACCCCCTTCCTCAACGCCTTCAACACCATGGGACTCAACCCTTTCCCCTCCTCATCCACCAAGCCCAACCATTCCCCGAGTGCTGCGAGAATCTCCGCCCTCGTTCCCTCATGGGCCTCCCTCCCAAATGCAGCCACCAGCCCTTCCAGCGCCGCCGTCGTGGCGGGCGCCACAGCCGACCTCGGTAACCTCCTTCCCCCCCTCGCTAAAGCGCGTAAAGCCACCACGCATGCATGTCTCTGGAACCATTGCGCGAGTGCTCCCCCCGTCTTCCCCAACAAGACATTGACCACGTCACTCACCACTCGGGCAAACACTGCTGAATCCCCCACCTTCTGCGCCAATGTGCCCAGCAGTGCCAACGCCTCCCCTCTTGGTTCTTCCTCCATGCTCTTCACCATCCTTAAGGCCGCAGGCAAAAAGAGCGTATCCACGTAAGGACTCAGGTCTAAGGGCAGCTGCGTAGCAAGGGCTGTAACGGCGCCAAGCACGCCTGCAGGTGATTTCTTGAGAGCTTTTTCAAGAGCAGGACCCAAGGGTTCAGTGATGTCTTCAGCGGTGACGGTGGAAAGGAGGGAGGCAAAGCTGGCGAGGGAGGAGGGGCTGAGCTTGCTTTTGCTGTTAATGGCCTCGCGGAGGTACACTTCAAAAAAATCTTTCTTGGCCGCGGCGTAGGTGGAGAGAGGGAGGCGGGTACGATAGAAATCTACTAATGTGGCAAGGAGCCACAGGGAGGACGAGGAGAAGGAAGGGGAAACAAGGCGTCGTTTGTAAACCTCGGGCAGTAAGGAAGGAAAGTTTTCGAGCAGGCGGGTGATTTCTCGGATGCCGGCATCGCGGAGGGAGGGACGGTCGGAGGTGGCTGGGGAGGAGGAGAGCGACGACATAAGGCCGTCCACCAAGGCAGCTTGGGCTGTAAGTGCCTTGGCCACTACCTCTGACTTAAGCAGTGATTCCACAGTAGGTACCGGGGGTGGCACATGCTGCTGCTGCTGCTCCTCGCCGTTATTCATCTGCAGCGCCTGCTTACGTCGTTTCCCTTCTTGTTTCCAACGCTTCCGCTTGCTCGCATCCCTTAACTGGTGCTCCAACAATTGCGCCCACAATCGTAAACTCGCCACGCGTGCCTCTGCAAAAGTGCACCGGGCTTGCGCACCTGTCAAGACTGTCGCCATGACGTCAGGGAGTAAAGGCCAGTGGCTGGGGGCGTCTTCGAGCCCTGACCGCAGCACTTCCCTCACAGCGCGCCCGATGCTTTTAAAGTCGTTGCAGGTTGCGCTCAAGGCCAATTCGACGAGTAAAAGGCACAGACTGCGAGTGGCGGAGCGGGAGAAGCCAGTGGTGGACTCGTTGTCGTCGGGGGCGGCGTCCCTGACGAGGGGGAGCAAGGTTTTCTAGAGCATATTTGTTTTGATTGGAACAATTGAGACAAAATAAGAATCGACAAGGCATTCGAAAGAAAGAGATCACATGTCTGCATGGTGGTGACGCCAACGTAAAGAATTGAGAGAGATTGAGAGATAAGTGTGGGTGGGAGGAGAGGTGGAAACCCGCCTGCTTTTTTCCTACCGCCGATGTACGTACCCGAATCACTCGCAGCAACTCGCCTTTGGACGACGCCGCGTACGCCATGCGCCGTGCCAGCGTAAGCTCTTCCTCCATGCCGCCGTTGTCCAATCCACGGCCACCATCCTCAACTGCAGCAGCGGCAGGGTCTGCGATAGCCATTGCGGGGAGCGATGACGGGAGGCTACGGCTTCCTCCTGCTGGGTGGTTGCCTTTCGCGCTTGCACCGGCGCTTTCGGACTTACAATCTGCACAGCAGAGTGTGCGATATAACAAGAAAGGAGGGCATAAATAGTGCGGGCCAGTTAATGTACAAGAGGTATTGGAACAGGGAGACTGTAGTGGTGCTGTGCGGCTGGGCTACGAGAGATCCTCGCTGAAACGCATTGTATTCTTCCTTCCTTGCCCCTTGCCTCTCCTCAGCGCGCCATATAAACGCAGTCCTGGCCATCGCATCGAATCCGTGTCTTGTCCACCTGCTTAGCCCGCATTATAACATGCCAGTCTCGGCCTTTCTGACTTTCCACTGTTCCTTTTCTCACACCTACACTCCACAACAAGCAGCTTCATCATCGCTGTCCGTTGCTCTGTCTGGTCGTTCCTTCAGGGCCTCTTTCTACAGCCCGCTGCAACGGCTACCAGCAGGGAACATGAGCTCCTATCTGTCTTCCTTCCTCTCAAGTACTTTTGGCACGGGGGCGGCTTTTGACTCCTCGGACGAGAGCGAACGGGAGTCAACACCACCTACCAATCCCTCTCCTTCCACGACGACCAAGGCTGTGAGCAAGCCTACCAAGGGGGACGCGGAAAGCAGTAGCGTACACTGGCTAGGCGTAAAGACGGATGAAAAAGAGGTCCGCGTGGTTTGCGACAGTCGCGCCGCTAAGGAAGTGTTGGGGAGATGCAGCGACACCACCCCTCTAAACCTCATCTCCATCTTCGGGGCGGCCCGACAGGGGAAGTCCTTCTTGATGAATATGCTGGCCGGGGAAGACCGATTGTTTAGGATCTCCTCGTCGCAGGACCCCTGCACTCAAGGTGTGGACGTGTCGCGCAAGGTTATTTCGTGGGGCGCCTTTCGTCGGCACGACGAGATCGCCACGAAGAAACACGAGCGTCGATCGATCGACCATGCTTCATCTGAGCCTGCCCCCAAAATCGCTTTTGTCGATGTGGAAGGACAAGGAGATCGTGACCTCACGTATGACGCTAATCTCGTGTGTCCTATTGTGCTGACTAGCCGCTGCGTGATTTTTAATTGGAAAGACTCGTTGCAGAGAGACAGGCTCCTTAATCTTCTGGCTGTGATGCAGCGTGCAGCTTTCAACGTGGCAACCGAAGAGGAGGAGGAGGAGGAGGAGGGCGGGGACAAGAGCCAGGAATGCGGCAATACTCTGGCACCTCATACCAAGATATTCGGTCATTTGCATATTGTCTTTCGAGATTGGGCGTACGATGGAACGAAAGAGACGGTGTACAAGACTCTCTTCACTCAAGAGCGTTCCCTTGCCCCTGATGCCGTCGCACGCAATCAAATTCGCTCCGTCCTTCAAAATGCATTTGAATCCATATCCATCTGGCTTCTACCCCCCCCTGTAGATCGCACGACAGACCTTAACAAAGAACTCCGCACAGGAGACCTCTCCGACGCATTCAAAGTTCAAGTAACAGCCCTTCGTCACGCCCTGGCCGAGCAAGTCAAGGCTCCCCACCACTTCTGCGGCAAGGTCCTCACCGGCCCCAAGATCGCCTCCCTCGTTCCCGCCCTCGTTAAGACCCTTAACGACGGGAATCGTGTCCTCCCCCGCTCGATGTACGCGAACCTCATTGCTGCGGAAGTGACGAGGGTGCAAGCGTCGTACTTGAAAAGGTTGCAGAAAGTCTTGGGAGCAGTGAAGCATCAAGCGACCATCACCCCTTTGACGACAGGCGAGCTCCAAGCCCGGATGGTGGGGGAGGTACATCGATTGCAGAGGGATTTCGACCGTTGGCTTCACTCGTTGGGGGATGCAGCGGCAGTAACGGCAGCAACAGAAGAATTCCAAGACCACTGTACGAAAGGGACGGAGGAAGTAGCGACTTTCAATCGTGAGCACCTTCTCGTCGCGCATTTGCACGCCACAGGCAAAAAAGTCCTTGCTGATTTTGATGCGTCGTTTACCAACACAATTTCCGCGCGTTTGCCTATGGCTCCGGAGAAGCTGGTGGCGTCGGAGCAGTCGGCGCTGGGCACGGCGGAGGCTGAAGTGCGAGCTGTGGTGGGTGGGGAGGTGGACCTGGAAGGACTGCCCTTAAATGATGTATTGACGAGTTTGAGGACGCACGCGGCCTTGGCATTGACCCAGGTGGAGGCGTTGAACAAGCAGCAATTGATGCGGGTGCAAGAGCTAGAACAGGAAGCATACGGAGCCGCCAAGAGGACTTTTCAAGAGTCTTTTTCTTCGGCCCTGTCCTCTCTGCGGGCCAAGGGGGCTTCAATCGCCGAGAGTGAGTTCACTCGATTGTACGATGCTGCCTTGAGCGCAGCCAAGAAGACGTTGCAGGGAGGGATGCACGCGGAGCTGACCTCTGAGAGTCGCAGGAAGGAATTGGGGACCTTTTTGGTGAATGTCTGTGAGGGTATTAAGGGGGAGCAAGGGGCGATGTACCAGCTTGGCTCAGCGAAAGCCTTGTTGGCGAAGGCAAAGGAGGAGGGCGATGAGGAGGTACGAAGGGTGGAAGCACGGGGGAAGGAGGAGAGAGCGAGGGTAGAAGGAAAGTTGGAGGAGGCACTTAGAGAGGTGAAGCGGTTGAGGGGAGAGGTGGAATGTGGGAAAGAGATATGGGCCGCCAGGGTAGGAGAGCTGGAGAATGCTTTGAAGAGGTTGGAGAAGGAGAAGGAGGATTTGAAGGAGGAGATAAAAGCTCATGAATTGAAGGCCACGGCGGAGGCGAGGGAGTGTAGTAGAGTGTGGGAAGAGGAAAGGAAAAAGTTGGGGAGGACCATCGCCGACTTGAAGACAACGCTCGATCTGCTTGTGCCAGAGAAAGACCGATTGATAGAGGAGAACACGTCGCTGCAGCTGGAGTTGTTGCAATCGAGCAAGAAGCGCAAGGCGGTCGAGGAGGGAGCGGAGCGTGCGGTCAAGGCTCGACATGATGCTGTCACTGCTGCTGCGGCTCAGACTATGGCTGCTGCAGCTACAACAGCGGCGGCGGAGGCAGGTGGGGCAGCGAAAGAGAAAGAAGAGGAGGAAGATGGACAGGGCATGGATGTGGAAAACACCGGTTCGGTCAAGGAGGAAGAACAAGAAGCAGCGCCTCAGAAAAGGGCGGCAAGGCCAGCAGCCGCCAAGTCGAAGGGACGCAAAAGTGCTGCAACGGGTCGTGTCTCGGCAACGAATCCAGCTTTGAGCCCTGCGGCGCAACGAAAGCTGGTGGAGGAAGCGCGGGAGGAGGAACGAAAGAGGATTGAGGAGAGCACTGCTCGGCGTGTGACCCGAACGCGCAAATAGAGGTAGGAGATCGGTGGGCCGTAGGCCGAAGGAGAAGAGGGAGGGAAAAAGAAAAGAGTGTCGATGGGTTTGAGTGGACGTGAAATGAGGGCGAAATTGAGCAAGAATCTGAAATTTGCAAACTAGGAGGATGAATGAGGGAAGAAATGCATCTCAAAAGCATCAATCACATCTTATGGCTCTAGATTTTCTAGCATTATATCACTTCAATCAGATATTCGCACTTTTCCTTTCTTTTTCTTGCATGGTTATCGTTGTTTTTCTAACCACCTCATCACCACCACACTCATACACTACTGCTCAAAATGCCCTAGCGCACCATCTTTCTAGTCTACTCTCACCCATTCCCCACCTCGTCCGTCCCCTTTTCTCTCACACAACATCCCTGCTCTCATGCTTCCTTTCCCCCGTTCTGTCCTCATCCCCATCCTTACTTACTGGGTGGCTCATAGGGCTGCGCAGTGATATAAAGCGAGAACACAATGGCCAACGCAATTGACATACCAACCGCCGTAGGAATGAAAAACTGCAACCAAGGCGTGTTACCGATACCCGCAGCGATTTCATCCACGGTGGAGAAATAATCGGCGACCAGCGTGGATGAGGGGATGGGGGAGGCCACAGTGCTTAGCCACTCGGAGTCAAGGGCACGTAGAGGCTGGGAGACGGCAAAGCGGCCTGATCTTCTGCTGCTTGCCGTGACTGTATTATAGGAGGGGGAAAAGTGTCTCTGGATGAAAATGATACATGAAAGAATATGCCCTCTCTCTGTCATTTCCAACCCCTCAGGATCATATCCTTTGAACATGAGGGCCACGACAGGCGCTTGCTCGAATGGTTTCAAGAAACTTCGGGTCGCCGTTGCTTCTGCTCGAATGTAAAACCCGTCCCTCACTCTTGTTTCAGCTCCTCCCCCTCCGGACACGCTTAATGCATTCAACTATCTCTTCGCGGCAGCAACAGACAGAAATTACCTTTCAAAGAAGTCTTAGGCACCACAAAAGCTTGCGCCGCCAGGGCCAGGAAGACAATGATCAGAGCCAGGAGAGGAAGGGGCGACCGCCGTGCTGCGCCCGCCATGGTGCTTGTGTGTGGTGGAGGAGGGGGACGCAGCGAGACCTGTGGTTTGTGACAGATGAATGGATATGGAGGGATCGTGCGGTACAGTAAGCAAGCCGATATCGTCCTTGTGGTGTCTAGAGGCTTGTCGAGCGTTGTCATACGAGTATGGGATGTGTCAAATGCATGATTAAGGGCTTGTACACGCTCTTGTCGATCATGGTGATGCGAGAGATCCACGCCTCTTCCTTCAGAACACACGAATTTCACGACGCTTTCTAGACGGCCCAAAGCCAGAAAGATCAACCCAGGGAAACATAACAGTACATAACCCCTTCCAACCTTCACAGCTTCGCCCAGGTAACGACCACCATGACGGCCAGGTAAGCCATGCACAATTAACCTCCCCTACCTCTTTTCGCAATGCTCCCTCTCACCCACTCCTACACCCCTTCATGCCCAGCACCGTCACCACTGCGAGTCACAACGACGATGACAACGCCCAAGACAAGGTCAACCAAGGCCAGGCGGCCCTGCAAGCCCGGGTGATCTTGACGGAACTCATCGAAGCCGCGGCTAGTAATGACACGGCCAAACTCGATGTCTTGCTTCAGCAAGAAAGGGCCCGGCATCCCGACTTAAAAGACGACCCTGCTATCTTTCTACGTCAATATAAAGACGCTAATGGTCGTACAGCTTTGCATTTCGCCTGCCACGCGGGGCAGGTGGAGATGGTGCGGCATTTATTGGACATAGCCCCTGAGGGCATCAGTTGGACGGACGAGAAGGGGGACACGCCTCTAATTCTTGCGGCCGCCGGGGGCGGTGGAGGCGGGGTCGCGGGTAGCCGCAGCGCATTGATTCAGTTACTGCTAGACAAGGGTGCGAACCCCAACCAAGGGCCGGAGAAGAAAGAAAGCCAACAACAAGGGGCGCGGGCACTGCACCACTCGGCGGCACATAATGACGTGGAGGCCATCGAAGCGTTGCTCAAAGCAGGAGCTGATGTTGATGCGCCCACCGAGACGGGTACTGCTCTGCATTGGGCAAGTGGTGAAGGAGCTAGGGAAGCAGTGCACGCGTTGGTTAAATATGGCGCGGACGTGAATGCTGTGAATGAACAGGGCTTGGCGTCTATCATTCTAGCGGCTGCCCACGGGTGTGGTGGGTGTGTTGCAGCGCTCGCCAAAGCAGGAGCAGATGTGGGGTTCATACTCTCGGGAGGGGGTTTGACGGCGTTGCATATGATAGCGGAGTACGGATCTTTGGAGGGTGTAAAGGCTATATTGGACACGGGCGCGCCGGGGTTGAAATGCGCGTTACATGAGAGTGAGAATGGTAAGCCCGTCCATCTCGCCGCGTGGGGTGGACATCAAGAGGTGGTTGAAGCGCTCCGACCCCACTCAGATGTTAAAGAATCCGTAAGCGAGCTTATGGAATGGGGCAAGGCCAAAGCCGCCGCCTACGAAGAAGAGCAAAAGCTTAAAAAAGAACACGACCACCATTTGTTGGCTCAAGGTCAAGACTCTCACCCTGTAATCGACCTTCCCCCCGCTGCTGCATCACCCGCCGACGAGCAAGAAGCACAGAAGCTCAAGGAGGTGGCAAATCGGCACTTTGTGGGGGGGGAGTTGGAGACGGCGCTGGGGCTATATGATCAGGCCATTGCCTTAAATGGGCGAGAGGCGGCGTTTTGGAGTAACCGGGCAGGTTGCCTGTTGAAGCTAGAGAGGTTCGAAGAGGCTCTACGGGACGCGGAGATGGCGAGGACATTGAAGCCGGGTTGGGCGAAAGCCTGTTTTAGGATGGCAGAGGCGAGGTTGGCGTTGGGGAGGTGGGAGGATGCTGCCTTGGCAGCTTATGAGGGAGTTCAGATGGACTCAGGGAATCAGGCATTGCACAAGCTGCTAAGGACAGCGATTGAGAAGGGAAGGGCGGAACATGCGAAGAGGAAGGGGGAGGAGAAGGGGAGAAGTAAATGAGCAGGGAAGCTGAGGAGATGGAAACTTTAGTTTTGGCAAAAAAAACGCTTAGAGCGCATCGGAAACTGTCTTTTTCCATTGGGTTCTCCTTATTCTATGGTGTTTGTGTTTTAAGAAGCTTTGCCTTACAACTGCCATTTTGGTCCTTGCATCAAATTGCTCATCTAATCTAAACATTTTCAACTCGTATTGGCACAATCCTTTACGCTTCCTTTCTATTATCACACCATCCCTCCCTCCCTCCCTCCCTCTCACCTTTTCTCTTCTTCCTCATAATCCCACTTCTCATATTGTCACACGTCCCTACCTCCCCCCCCCTCAAGCCACCTTCAAGTACTGCACCGTGATCTGCGCCCACCGGGTATGGTTGACCCACCCAGCATACATAGCATGTAACTTCAAGGTCAAGGCCCGCCCTGGCCTCAAAGCAGCCACTATATGACCCCCATCCGACTGCCGCCTCTCCTCCATGCATCCCCCACACCCAACGCCAACCCCGTCCCCAACACATTCTGAAACCACGAAGCTCTTCTCGTGCGTCTGCCACGTCTTGACAGCATGTAAATTCCGATAAACCTCTTGCGCCAACACCACCCGCTGTGATCCCCCCTCCGTGACACCCGTTGGCGCCCCACTCTCCACCACCACCGCCTCCCCCCATGTATAGCTCCCTATATACGTCCCCTTCAAATGAGGAAATTCACTGCTCCAACCCTGATCGTGGGACGTCACTAAAATCTGAGCTCCCACCACCTCATACCCGTGCAGCTCGAAAGGGATGGGGTGCGTCAAATAGAGATAGTCGCCATTGGACAGTTGGATATGCTCTTCTTTGCTCAAGGCCACTTCTTTGAACGACGCGGCGTAGTGCAAAATAAGAGGCAGGACTTCACAAGGAATGGGAGGGCGATGAGTAGCTTTGTCGCCATCGACGAGGGCGTCCCAAAGGGCTTCGATGTAGCCTCGGCGTTGTAAAGTTTCCGAGACGGCTGTTTGAAAGGCCCAGGACGGGTTGTGGCGAGGAAGGCTGACAGCTCGCCGTGCGGTAGAGGACGGCGGGGAGGAGGAAGTGGAGGAAATGTTGGAAGACGAAAAAGCGGATGAGGAGAGGGAGGAGGACGCAGGGGAGCCAAACGCGGTACCCATAAGCGCCTGTGTAAGATTGGGGGAAAGGGGTGAGGGAGGAGTTGGAGAAGCGAGGGGAAACATGAGGACGTGGAGGCGTTGAGAACATACTTTCTTGATGCGTGTTGCATGCTGGAAGAAATAGAGTGGGACGCAAACCCATCTTAGAGGCATATCGAGGAAGGGTCAACAGGCAATATGCAACATGTCTTCGGGGATGGTGGAACACATGAAGTTCCCAGATGGTGGGTGCACAAAAGGGCTCTCATAATTTTGAATGCCCGACGTTTTTGCCACAACACCCAGGTAGGGGGAGGTTGGCGTGCCTGGTCTGCCTCGCCCTTATTTTTCTTGGCATTTTCTAACGTCTACCCAAGTGTGCATTGCGATGTGGCTCGTTAATGCGGTGTGTTCTGGTGGTGAAGCCGTGAAGAAGTGGAACTTTCGGCGATCTCTCTGGCAACGACGCAGACGCAGGAAAGCGTTTCTGGTTCACATCCCACGACCACAATGTGCACCGACATCTCGATATCCCACTCGCAATTCAGAGCTATCAGTCGATGGCGTCGTTGGAGGACCCCGAGGCGACGCGCCACCACTGGTAAGTACCCGACGAAAGCGTCCTACACTCCATACTCCTTCAACCCCTCCCTCCCTCCCTCCCCTCCCCACCATAGCCATATAGACCTCCACTTCCCTACGCCTGCGAAGGCCCAACTGGTCAAAAACGTGTTGGAGATAGACGATGAATTGCAGCCGACCAAGATTCGGAAGACTTTTGCCGTGGACGGAACGGCGCTAGACGTGCTGCTAGTGTCGTGTGACCCCAAAGTCTTGCGGGTGGCCGTATCTTCGTTCTACGACATGCTCACAGTGGCGCTCAAGACGCTACAGGAATTTGACGAAAAATAAATAGATCAGCGAGATAGTGCGCGTGGAAAAGAGAGGAAGGAGGATCACGTTTGCCTGTAATGAGGGAAAAGAGGAGGGAAATCTAAGTGATGTTTGACGATAAAATGGCACGATCAAAACATTACGTGTGCATAGGTTTATGTATTTTCACAAAGATAACAAAACAAACTCAATTACAGAGGGCTCATTCCATATTTACATTTTTCTGTTTAAACAACTTAGTGTGACTTCTTTGTTCCCTTCACATCCAAAAATGCTTCCTCGCACCTGTCCAATTACCTTGCCCACCACATCCACAATGCGACACAAAGGTCGACTTCCCCCTCTCTTTTCCTTTTTATCAAATTCAGGTTCTATTTCCCTTTGTTTAAAGGCATACTTTCTTCAGCACACATCCCCCTCTTCCCTGGTGCTCGTTCAAATTATCCGACCTTTCCCTATATACACGTTTTCAAGGTGTTTCTCGCTTGCTCGCTCCTGCACTCTCTCTTCTTCTCTTCCTGTCGCTCTATGCCCTTCTCTCGTAAGCAAACACGCATACACACACACACACACACACGTACAGGTCCGGCACATAAATGCTATTGTGAGACTGGAATGTTGCTAAGGAATTTGAGGCCATGCGGTTTCGATTTGTATTTCCCTCATTTAACTACCAATACAAAATGCGCCCTCTCCCCCTCACCTACCCCCCTCCCTCTCTCCTTCTCATCTCCTACCATCACTACCGCTCCTCTGATGACCCCTCTCCTCCGCCGCCGCTGCCACTGCCTTCTTGCTAGTCCCATTCGACAACCTCCCCGGCTGTGCACTCCCCCCTCCTCCTTCCCCTCCTTCCAGGTCTTTCACTTCCGTGTACTCTCTTCTGTTCGGAAGCTTGCTCCCAATCGAGACTGTCGAGGCCATCGATAAATACGACCCACCCGAGCCTGACGCCACTCCTCTTCCTCCTCCTCCTCCTCCTCCTCCTCCTCCTCCACCAGCAGCACTACTACTTCTCAAAGCACTTCCTCCCTGCGGCAGCCGCTGCTGACTGGTACCATGGTGGTGATGGCCCGCGCGGCGTGATTGAAGGGTCCACAGCATCAGAAACAAGATGAGCAGCTCCAGGGTATGCTTAACGAGGACATATATGTCCCAGAAATGGTTCCGGGGGGTAGCGAGCGAGCTCAACGGTTTCCCCTGCTTCCAGAGTGCGACGAAGGTGGCGGCGAGGAAGACCTCGATAGCTGCCCGTAGAACGAAGAAAACGTTACCGAAAACGGTTATCCAAACTATGGTCCGCACTTGGGAGTCGGTGGGGACTTGATTGATTGCGCCCAAGGTAGTGAGGACGGTGCGAAAGCGGTGAGAGAAGATGGTGATTTCCACGACGCAGACCATGGACACGATGGCCAGCATGATGGAGTCTAGAAGAGTCATCACTTGTGAGGAGTAGATGCCGGCGATAAATAGGGAGAAATTTGCGATTTCAAAGGCCGCGAGACAGCCCATAATGGTCAGGAAGGTGGTCATCGGCTCGTGTTTTCGCACAGGCTTAAAGACTTTCTTCAACAAATCGGCCCAATAAATAATGATGAGAACGAAGATGGCGAATAGGCAGAGGGAGCCACCCGAGAGGAGTATCTCGGAGATAAGCGTGCCTTCCCAGTTGGGGGTTTGAAATGCCCACACTTCCGCAGGAGCATAGGAGGGCTCCAGGACGTCCGAAGGGATGAAAAACCATATGGCCCGCAAGATGGCAGCGCCGAAGATGAGGAAATAGAAGGTTTTGATTGCTGTCTGGAAGGAGGGAGGAAGGGAGGATGAGGAGGAAAAGAAATGCGGAAGAGCCGGAGATGCAGTGGTCAAGCTGAATTCGACTGTTAACCACCTACAGAGATATATACATGCATTCAAAGTCCCCATTCTTTCACAGTGTAACTCTTTACACCTATACAAATTCATATAAGCACACACAAATGCATGCGCTTGTGCACACACACACGCAGATGCACACGCACACACTCTCTCTCTCACACACACACTCCCTCACTTTCACACGCGCACCAAAAAATTGCCCACGTACCTCGGCGCCTTCCAAGACAATGACCCGGCGGCATTTTACGAGGGCAACTATGGCAATAATAGAGAAGAGGCAGGCCATCACTAGGTCCTGTGCCTTTTCGGCCACTGTCTCAGGCATGGTTTATGGAGGGCAAGGGCGTAGAACAAACGACGCCTGCTGGGAAGGAGAGGACTGGAAGGCCTTTTCCCGAACGCCCACGAGCTCGCGGCGAAATAGACACTCCAACAGGCGCTTGATTTGACCAGCAGCAAGATTTCTGCCTGTGGAAAGGGTTGGTTTTGGTTATGTATACGTATAAAGTATGAGAGAGAGCTTATTGAATGACGGAAGCACGCACTGTCGTCGATGAGATGCGAATACTGCATGTGCATTTATTTGTGGTGAAATCAAATCTTGCGGCCGTACCACCGCTTTCCCCCGGACATACCCCTGGCCTGCCGCGTAGGTTTGCCTGGGCGCGCATGGGTGCAGAGTGCGTGAAGCAGTAAGTATTCTGGTATGCTCATGACGACGACCGATTTTGGCGTTGCAATCGCCGGGTACCTTGCTTTTGACCAGAATCATACCGTACGTGCACAATCAAAACCGTAGCCAGGTTCCCTCGTTGTCCCTCATCTCCGTTTCCTCCTAAGACTATATAAGACAAATTGTTGCAGAATATGAAGCTTGCTACCGTGACTCCAAGTGATTGAGTATCCGCCTAAGCTAAGAAAATTCCAGGGAGGAGAGGCATAGCATTAAAAGGAAGAAGATGGCCAGGTCAAGAAAAGGAATTAATGTCAGCATGCCTCTTCCTTATACACTGAAATTTCAAAGCGCCCACTCTTTCACATCCAGCGACACCAGAAAGTCGTGACTGCTTGCCAAGCCCACGAGGACACAACAATAGAGAATCGCCGAAATATTTGCTCTTTCCGAATAATCTAGTCAAGGAGAGTTAAAGTCTGGAAGTCTCCGACTACGGAGGCTCCGAACCCTGAGTTTCAAAGAGCCGCGTGATGGAGAACGTCACAAGACTGAGATACGACAGTAAAATGCACAAACGAACGGGAAAAAATCAGATAGCGGTCATTGACTACGAAGGGACTGGATAATTGGTTCTAATAGGACAAGGCGAGACAGTGCTGGGTAATAGGGCCCACGCGCACACGGAAGAATAGAGGAAGGCAAGTTGCATAAGCCCTCAAATTAGTAAATGCCTTTTTTTGATTCGTGACGTAACTCTACCAGTCTCTACTGAGCTATGCCGTTATGCCCATTCATCCCTCCCGCTCCCTCTTCCTCTTCTCCTGCTCCTCCTCTCTCGCTTTCACCATCCGTAGCCGCCGCTGCTGCCGCGGTACCTTCTTCTTCCTCCTCTTCGACGTCGTCGAATTGCCCGCCTGCCGCCGCGCCCAAATTGGGGCTAAAGGTCATGAGTCCCTCGAGGTGAGACAGCACACGGGCCTATGAGATGGTTATTGGAAGTGTTAGAATGAGAATCATTTGTAAGCCAGTTGAATGTCATCACGCAGTCGTAGCCTACATCATCTTTTGTTACACACACGTCAACAAATTGAGAGCTTCATCGACCGTCACTGACAAGCAACCATCCATCTCCTCCTACCTGTTCTTCCGACGCGCCCCCCGCGGCAGCAAAGGCGCTCTGGTCAAAAATTAAATCATCGTCGCCCTCATTTTCTTCGGCCTCTGGAGGGTCAGGGTTCATTAAAGCTGCCTTGGAAAGCGCCTCGAAGAGAGGACTCACTGAATGAAGGGGAGGAAATTGCAAGATGTGAGTAAATATGCACGAGATGACGGATGCGGCGAGACCAGGATATGAATGCTGCAGACACTATATGAAAGTCCATATATTTAATGGAACATCTCTTCGAAAACGGGAGGATAGGGTTGAATGGGTTCTGCAATTATCGCATACCATCTAACCAGGGCACGCATGAGCAAACACTTACGACTCTCTGGGTCCTGCGGCACGAAGTAGATCTCTTTGGCCTCGTCCTCGTCCTCATCTTCCCCACCTTCTGAGACCTGCAGTGGTGATAAAAAGGCGGGAAGGCATTCTGGATAAGGAAGGATATTATCGAGGTCTTCTCCTTGAGAAAGGTACCCATCTTCCCTTCCCGCTTCGACCTCTCAGCCCGTCCATCCATCGCATACCTGGCAGTACAAACATGGCTTCGGAAAAGATGAAGGATCTTTGGAAATAGCATGGAGGGTGATGCAAGGGGCATCTACCTTGTAAACCTTGCCCTCGACCCCTTCCTCTTGCTGCTGCTGCTTCCATAGAAGGCATTTTGACGTTACTTGCAACAGGCCCCGGCCTTCCGGTGCCATGGCACTGCCCCCATACGACATTTCTACGTCGGCCAGCTCGAACAAGACTCGCTCGTCCTACGGGAGAGCGGTGGTATGAAGGAGTTGAGGCGTGAGAGGGTTAGATATGATTCGCTACTCAGGGACTTGTACTGCTTACCTGCTCCATGATTGAAGCCGCCATTCGTTGCGTCGGTGTTGAAAACTTGGTGCCTGTGCATATGTGAGTGCAGTGGGCAGCATGAGGTTAAAGGGCCGAGGCGAATCAAAAGAGTGTGCATCGTCCGCTTGGAGGGGAAGAAAGAAGAGGGGGGAGAGGAGGTCAGGCCCATCGCACCCATCGCGAACCATTCAAGAAACACAACCATGCTTTGCGTCCTCGCATGACCCAAATGGTCAGTTAGCCGTTTACTAATAAAGCACACAAGCATGATTCGAAGAAACATAATACAACATCTCTGAGTTTTGACAGTGGACAAAATGTAGCCCACACAAAGGGAAAGGAAGCGGGTGGCGTGTCTAACATCCTTCAAGGCATTGCATTCCTGGGACGAACGAGGACCAAATTGCGCCTACGTCTTCAGGGAAAAATTGCTACAGCGCATCCAATTTTGTGACGAAAAAGTTGCAGATTTCTTATGGCACACCGTATGGAAAATGATGCCAGACTCTGCTATGCTCAATGGGGTCGCGCGAGACACTCATCGGACGTTTTGTTGCGTTCGTCGTTCGTGATTGGCCTGACGCAGGACATGACGCCTGTAAAACACAATTCTTTCCAATCCGCTCCTAGTAATACAGCTACTCGCGCCTTTATGGTGCCCACTATGAATAGCAGCACCAAGAAGCGGCAAAGATGGCAGCTTCCATCGCGATTGATTCATCACTTCACCGCCTCTCCTCCCCTCTCTCTCGTCTTCAACACAGTAAGATGCCATCACCGACACAGCCACGGCGGTACAATTTGTCCTGGACATGCCTAATACTAGGGTTAGTCACGTCCCTCCCCCAGCCTTCGATCTGCTTTGCTCCGCGCGCGTGTGCGGGTGCTTCCTCCCGCGGCCGGACGCCCCTTCCGACTGCGACCTATGCCGCCACGCACGCCTCTACCAGCTCAAGTACCTGGCACCCGCTCCATCCCCAACTGACTTCCAGTCCCTTGTCCTTTCTCTTGTCCACCTCACTTCATAAAGCTGCCTTTAAGATCAGCCTCCTCTTTCTTGGTGGCTGCAGCGGCGCTTTTGGACCCCTCCTCACCTCCCCCCTCCAGGCCTCGGCTGCCGAACCGTCCCCCGCGCAGATCCAGCAAGTTCAACGTGCCTTTCAAGCGTTCAATGACCGAGACTTACGCCTGGCCGAATCTTTGTTCGATAAGTCGGTGGCTGTTTGGGAGAAATTGGAACGGCCCAGAGACGAGATGGCAGCGTTGATCAAAGCCCGTGGGAACGTTAAAGTGGACCTCAAGAAATTTGATGCGGCCATAGTTGATTTTGACAGGGTTTTGACGATCATGAGCGTGGACGGGACCAAGACGGACGGAAGTGGGGAAGCGGCTTATTCAGAGTATCCAGATCTGTTCGTGCAGCGGGGCTTGGCGAGGGTACGTCAATGGGGGTAGGAGAGGAAGGGAAACATGATGGTCGAGAGAGAAGGATGGATGGCAAGGATCGCATTTCTTCATGAGACTGTCTATTTCCCTACATTTGGAGCGATCATTCACCCCTTCTCTCCTCCTTCATTCTGGCCCATGCTACGACTGACAGGAGGGACTGAGCGAGTGGCAAGCCGCCGTTGAGGACTACAGCCAAGCCATCTCTCTCTGGGGCGGGGGGCGAGGAGAGGGAATCAATCCCTTTGTGCTCACTTTTCGTGGGAATGCATTGACGAGGCTGGGGAAGTACAAAGATGCCTTGCAGGACTTCGAGGCGTCTGCGGATTTATTTCTGGCGTCGAGAGATGAGGAGGATGCGTTGCTGGCCCGGGCGAACGCGGCGTTGACGTACTATGAACTGGGGTATGAGGAATCTGCATTAAAGTTAATGAATGACGTGATCAGGCGACAGCCCGGCTTCACGGATATGCACGTGGCGTTGGCAGCCCATGCGTGGGGGGAGGGGAAGCTTGGGTTGGCGGAAAAGGAATGGAGGTTTGCATGTGAGAACACGAGTACGGGGTGTGCGGCTTATAGAGATTTGGATTTTGTTCAACGGATACGGAGGTGGCCTCCTACGCTGGTGACGAAGCTCGGTGCGTTTTTGGGGAAGAGCAAGGTGGTGGCGGAGGGGGGGAGTAGCGTATTGAGATGAAGGAGGGTGAGGGAGGGGGGGAGGGCGAGAAAGGGGGAGGAGATAAGTTTCTTTTTAAAATGAAAATCAAATATTGAGTAAATTTTGATGTGTTTATATAGCAGGATTGAAAAGCCATTTCAACACCCTCTTCTCATCTTTCTTTATTATCTTTGTCGCTGTTGAAATTTGTGCTCGGGAATGTGTAGCAAAGGCACACACTCTCTCCATTTGGTTTTGACTTTAACTACTGCATGTACACGGACTCCACCCCCTGTTCCTCATCCCTGCGCCGCATTCGCCGCGGCATCGCGGGCCATCTCTTCACTCATATATACACCCCATCCTCCTCCCTTCCCTCCCTCCCTCCTCCCCCCCTGCTCCACCTCCTCCTCATTTTCGTCCTCCTCCCCCCCCGACTCGTCCTCCCCCCCCCTCTCCAGTGCCTCCATCTGTGGCTCCCTCTCCCACTCTGGCAACCCACCAATATCCTCGTCATAATAATCTACCTCCTCCTGCACCTTTTCCATTACCTCCTTCCCCCCCCCCTCCTCTCCCTCCTCCCTCCCTTCCTCCTCTCCCTCTTTCGCGCGCTTTTCCCTCTTTCCATCCTCCCCTACCCTCTCCCCCTCTTTCAAAGGCGGCACTGCATCCGCCAACAACCGATCAAGCTCATGCTCCCCCTCCAGGCCCCCCTTCTCCACCACCACTTTCCTCCACACCCCCTCCGCACCGACCTTCCCTACGTCCTTCCCTCGCTCCTCCACCGGCCACACAGTCCACCCGTCCTTCCCTCCCTCCCGCGTCCTTCCCAACAACGCCTCCACCGCCCGCTGGTTCTCATTATCCACGAAATTGTTGATCATATACCTCTTCGCTGAGTTCAGACCATCGCTCACCATCCCCACCTTTGTCCTCCTCCCCGTCCGGGTAAAGTCTCCTTTCAGTGCCGGCGTGCCTGCGTACAGGACACTGATCGCGTCCGCGTTCCCCCCCCACAGAGCTCGGAAGGCCTTCTCTAACCCTTTATACGGCAACTGCAACACATCACCTCCCTCCTTCCCTCCCTCCCCCCCCCCCTCTACCAACAACGCCTGCACCTGCTGCCGTAGAGACCACCGCGCCAAGACGCTCTGCACTACGTTTGTCCGATCGAGGCAATCCATGCAGTTGGTCCGGACTACTCCTCCCTGTCTCCCTACCACCCTCCCCACCCCATCCATGTGGAAAAATCCCTGCCCCTCGAGGGTAGGGAGGAGGAGGTGGAGAAGGAGCCCCAGCTTGTCCCACCGCATGTGAGCGCATTCTGCATGGAAGTCAAACCAGGTCAAGCCCACCGAAGAGGGAGGGAGGGAAGAAGGAAGGGAAGGAGGGAGGAAGGCCCGCGACGCGGTCGTGTCGCTCAAAGCAGCCATCACCAGCGCATGGATCTTCTCCCATGCTAGCCCCAAGCGTCCTTGTGCCTTCGTTTTATCAATCAAATTCACCATCATAACCATCGGCACCCCGTCCTTCGCCCCCTCCCTCCGCCCATACCTCCCGATCATCTCCCCATAGTGTTTCCCCATCGCACGCACGCTCTCCCCTACCGTGCCATCCACATGCACCGGCGGAGTGTATTTCAAGTTCGCCGGCGACGACCACTTCAACGGTATGCTTCCTCGAAGCTGCACAAATGAAGTCATCCCTCCCACCCTCCCTCCCTCCCTCCCTCCCCCCCTGGTAATGAAGATCTGCTCCGTCTCCACCGTGTTGGCCGTGTGTCCGTCGTCGCCGATCCCCCTCTTCACAAACCTCCTTCCCTGCCTCCGACAACTCCTCCGCGACACCAACACCAACGTCCCTCCCTCCCTCCCGGCCTCTTTTCCCCTTCCTAATGACAAGGACACATTCCGCGCGGCCTGGACAAAGGCACTCATGACGGGTAACACCCATTCATCCGCCGAAGCATCAATCAACGGTTGAAGCAGAGGACGGTTCCAAAAGAAACGGTCATCGGCCCGTTGCCACAATGGAAGAGAACGACGGCGGAGAGATTTGGGCTTCGAGTGTTTCGGGAGGAGAGAAGGGAAGGAGGGTTGAGAGGGGAGGAGGGAAGGAGGGTGGAAGAGGTCGGCGCGGCGTTGGGCGGTAAGGGTGACGTCACACGTGTGAGAGAAGTAGAGGTCATGTGTGCGAAACGCCAGACGGAGGAGCTCCAGCTGCCCTGCATCCTCATCTTCCTCGTCCTCGTATTCATCCTTTTCCTTGTCTGGTTTGACGTGTGCCTTGCCTTCCTCCCCTCCCTCCTTTCTCTTCTCCTCCAGCTCCTCCTCTTCCGGATCCCCCAACATAGCCGCCACCGTCGGAAAGTTCCTCTTCTTCTTTCTTGCCTTCCTCTCTTCTACATCCTCTCCCTTCTGTATCCTCGCACTCCCACTCCCATCACTGCGACTATCTCTGCTGTTGTTCCTGCTGCTGTTGCTCCAGGCATTACTCACCCTCACCAACGTCACTTTCGTCACCAGACGAAACTCCATGGCATGTCCCCTGTATCGCTCCTCCGACTCAGTAATTAGAGCAAGGTAAGGGCCGGAAGGAAGATTAAAAAAGCCGTACACGCCCTCGATTGCCAAGGCCGAGGAGGAGGAGGGGGTAGAAAGAAAGAAAGCACAATCGGCCTTGGCTCGCTTTTGGAGTTGGAGATCTTGTCCGGGTGCAAGAGGAGAACGAGGAATAAGCACAACGGTATCATCAAGCCGAGACTCAAGGATGAGCTCGTCTTTTGTAATGTGCAATTTGCGCCAAGCACCTGCGGTGGCGCTGCTACAGCCGGGAGAGGAGGCAGAGGAGAAGGAAGGAGAACGCGGAATGAGGGAGGAGGTCTGATCTAAAAGATCTGGGAGCACAGCAACATTACTGCTGCTGCTTTGGTTGCCAGAAGGAGAGGGGGGGAAAGGTGGCTTGTGGTAGTGGCCATTGGAGGCAGCGTGCGAGAGAGGGAGTGTCACGCTCACCAGAAGGAGGACAACGATTGGGAGGGGGAGGACGAGAGGCCTGAGGCTTGGCGGGATGGAGGGAGATAGCCTCTGGATCATCTGTCAGCAGATGCCGCAGTCGCGACGAGCCTGAAGGCAAGCAGCTGATGTGAAGCGGTGATGGGTGCGGAAATGTGACGCAACCGAGGAAGGGAGGCCAAGGGGTAATGATTTGACGAACGATGTTTTGCGGATTCCCCCTGTACCACAACAACCCCCCACGCCTGATCGCTGGCGTCGTCCCTGTGCTAATGCGTCAGGTTGATTCGTGGACATTTAGATGCTTGTGAAGTTTCAAAGCGGAGGAGTCTCGGACATCAAGTCAACTCGCCGCATCCGCGCCTTGCGGCCGCCTCGCTCCCCCGTCGCCCTTCCACTATCCCAGGGCCACCACTTTGCCTGGAGTTGTTTTCCTCCATCTTTCCAAACACACCCACAGCCATCCATAAGCACAGGCTCTTCAAGAAGAAAGGACGGGCCGCGAGGTGAAATGGCCTTGTCCAGAAGAAGACCTTGCATCTGCCGCAGCCTCGCCATGCTAATATTGGTACGTACGCCTCTGTGTGGTGGCCAGGACAATGCCCTATGCCACCCCACTCTTCCCTCTTGTCTTGTAATATTTCCCAAGCATTTTTTACGGCCACGAGAGCATTGTCGTGAGGATGCAATCTCTTGTCACCCTCCGCGCACCGCCACCCCCGCCCTCCCTCACTCCCCTCCCATTATCTGCGCCCAATTCAATTCGCAGGCCGCCGCCGCCTCCTCCCTTTGCGCTCGAGCATTTGTCCTTCCGTTTGCCAACCCCACTTTCCGACGTCCATTCTTCAGCCTTGCTGCAGGTGCTGGTGGTGGCGGTAGCGGCAGAAGCAGCAACACCAACGGCAAACGGCCCGATCGCAGCAGCAATAGCAGCGGCGGTGGACCCCAGGGAGGCAGCAACGACAGCGGGAGCAGCAGCATTAGCAGCAGCAGCAGTGGAACCTCTCGGCTTGAACGTTTAGTTCGTAAGTCCTCCTCCTCCTCCTCCTCCTCCTTATCCTTCAACAAACAACCAGGAAGCAGCAGTACAGGCAGCAGAAGCAGTGACAGCAGCAGCGAGCCCCGCATGCGCTCCCCCAGATTTTCCACCCCTCCTTATCATTCTTCTCGGTCACCCTCCTCTTCCTCTTCCTCCTCCTCCTTCTCCTCCTCCCCGCAATCGTTCCCCAAAAAAATCGGCCCTATCTCAGAAGAAGTGGGCCAACACCTTACCCCTAAGATGTACGCGCCGCGAGAAGCCTTTGACATCGATGCACGACCCAACAGTCGCAAGGCTCGCAAGGCCGCCTCATCGGCAGCAGCGACGGGTGCACGAGGAGGAGGGGGGGAAGAGGAAGGGGGTGAGGGAGGGGGAGGTGGATGGCGAAGGCCGTCGAGGATTGATCAGCGGAGGGACAGGAAGCAGAAGGCGGCGGTCGATGAGAAGATGAGGAGGTTGAAGGTGCAAAGGTTTGGAAAGGAGGGATTATTGTTCAAAGACGGGCAAGCGGGGGGGAGGGAGGGAGGGGGAAAGGACGATTTGCTGCAGTGTGAGCATTTTGGGGCATGTTCCGGGTGTTTTTTCAGGAGCGGGTTCACAGAGACTCCGTTAATGGAGGATGCCCGCGTGTTTTTCCGACGGGTGGCTCGGTACGAGAACTTTAATTTGGGCCTCGCGACCGGTATACATGACTGGCGGACACAAGCCAAGCTGGCTATTGCCCCTCTCTCCAAATGGGGGGGTTGTCGCATCGGGCTTTATGAGGAAGGGACACATCGCGTCTTGCCCATTCCCAACTGCCGAGTCCACCATCCAAGCATCAACCATGCCGTGGATATCATTACTCAAGCAACCGAACTTGTCAAAACCCGTGCATTTGACCAAGATTCCCTTAGTGGCTCCCTGCGCTACATCCAATGCGCCGTGGAACGGCGCACGGGGAAACTCCAGCTTACCCTTGTCTGGAACGCCCCTGGGCGGAAAGAGGCCAGTGCGGAGCTTTCCCGCTTGCTGAAAGCCTTGAAGGCTGCTGATCCTGCGCAAGAATTATGGCATTCGATTTGGGTCAATTATAGAACCGGGCCAGGCAATACAATTTTTGCACGGGACCCGAGGTCATGGTCCAAGGTGCAGGGGCTTGATTATCTAACGGAAAAGATAGGGCCGAGCCAAGTGTTATTTTATTTGACACCGCAGTTGTTTCGACAGGGAAATTTGGAGGGCTTTGGGAAGGTAGTGGAGAGAGCACAGGATTTCGTGCCGGAGCAGAGTGTGGTGTGTGAATTGTATGGAGGGGTGGGGGTGATTGGGTTGAACATGCTCGGGAAGGTCTCGGCCTTAAGATTTTCGGATATCAATCCTTTTCTGGAAGGGTGTGTAATGAAGACGTTGGATGCGCTGCCAGAAAAGAGGCGAGAGAAGGTGTCGTTCATGGTGGCGACGGCTTTGGAGGGGTTGGAGGCAGGGCAGGCGGATGGCGCGGATGTCTTGATTGTGGATCCTCCGCGGAAGGGCTTAGAAGCGGAAGTGATGACGCATTTGGTGGACAGGAAGGACCCATTGGCAGGGAGTTTGAAACGAATTGTGTATGTCTCGTGTGGGTTTGATGCGTTAAAGCGGGACGCGGTGGCCTTGATGGACAGTGGGTGGCGCTTGGTGCATGCCGAGGGCTTTGTCTTGTTTCCGGGGTCGGATCATTTGGAGACGCTGGCCATTTTTGACCGGGGACGATAAGTATTGAGGGAGTAAACAGGAAAGTAAATTAAGGTAAATGCTTGACATGAAAGAGCATTTTGGCTGCAAGGTGGGGAGGTTGATTTGTTGCTCGGTACAATAAAGCTAACCAAACGCTACCTGTACTTGTACGTAACCCAATTTTGAGCGCTCATAGCGGCAGTGAAGGGCAATTGAAATAGTAGCTATCAAGAATTAAAGTGGCCCATTCACGCGTGTCCGTTTGACTTCGATCTTGTTTGGCGAGGAATCTTCCTTTTCTCATGCCGCTCACCACGCACTATCACTCACACACGACACTCATGCATTTACATCATCTTCCATTTCCCCCCCCTAGGTGCTGTTGGGCGACATTTTTTCAAGAACGTGCCGTTGCACCATGACGGCCGCCAACAACCTCCCCTCTTCTTTTTCCTCCTCCTCCTCCTCCTCCGCAACCCCGGCCCTCCAGTCCCTCATTTACACACCGCGTTCGGCGCAGACAGGGCCACCCTCCTTGCAAGTCCTGGACCAGCTACTAGTGCCCCGTAGTAAGGCGTACGTTCCCATTCATACAACGCAAGACGCATGGAAGGTCATCCGGGATATGAATGTGCGAGGTGCGCCCTTGATTGCCATCGTCGCCATCTTGAGCCTGGCCGTGGAGATGAGCGCAAAGGAGGAGGGTTTTGCCTCGCTGGATGCTGCCAGTACGTGGCTTGCCGAGGCCGCAGAGTATCTGAAGACCTCAAGGCCGACTGCTGTCAATCTCTTCACGGCCATGGACGAAGTGGTAACGCTGAGCCAGGCAGTGGTGGAGGGGGAGAGGGGGAAAGGCGCCAGTAACAGCAAGGCCGCCACACCCTTGGTGCTTGCTGTCGTGACATTTGCCGAGCGCATGCTCAAGGAAGACGTCGAGTCAAACCAGGCTATTGGAAACCATGGGGCAATGGCTATTTTATCGAATACCTTGCCGGGGAAGGGGGTAAAAATCATGACACACTGCAACACGGGCTCACTCGCTACAGCGGGGTACGGCACGGCATTAGGCGTCATTCGCTCACTGCACAAAACGGGACGACTTGATCGTGTCTTTTGCACAGAAACCCGTCCGTACAATCAAGGTGCGCGTTTGACGGCTTTCGAACTGGTCCAAGACCGACTGCCTGGGACGTTGGTGGCCGACTCGATGGCCTCTTTCCTCATGGCTTCCAAGGGGCTGGATGCTGTGGTGGTGGGTGCTGACCGCATTGCCGCCAATGGCGACACGGCAAACAAGATAGGGACGTACCAGTTGGCTGTGGCGGCGAAGCACCACGGGGTGGCATTTTACGTGGCTGCTCCGTTCACCTCTTTTGATTTGACCTTATCTTCAGGGAGTCAGATTGTGATTGAGGAGCGACCCGCACAAGAGTTGACGCACGTTCAGAGTGTGCAAGTGGCTCCTGAGGGGATTGCGGTGTGGAACCCGGGGTTTGACGTGACCCCTGCGGCATTGATCACGGGAATCATTACTGAGAGGGGCGTGATATACCCCTCCCCTGTTGCTGGTACTGCTGCTGATGCTGATGCAGGGAACGAGAGGGCTAAGTGGGGGATCACAGCTTTCGATGTCCAGGGGTTCTTGCAAGGCGAAGGAGCACATGGCTTTCCTTCCGCCTCCGCCCCCATTTCTTCGTCCTCCTCCTCCACCACCACCACCATAAAGGCTCCCAAGGAATATGAGCCTCTGAATGAAGGCAAGCTTGGCCCCTTCCTCCAAGCTCACGTTCCTCATGTCTGGCGTATGCTAGGAGCAGACACATTAAGCGACGTGGCAGTCACCGAGGTAGGAGATGGGAATCTGAACTTCGTTTTCTTGGTCACAGGGCCGAAGACAACGGTGGTGGTGAAGCAGGCCTTGCCTTATGTGCGGTGTGTGGGGGAGTCCTGGCCATTGACCTTAGAGAGAGCTTTTTATGAAGAGGCGGCGTTGGAGGAGGAAGGAAAGCGGACACCAGGGTTGGTGCCGGAGGTAGGAAGGGAGGGAGAGAGGGAGGGAGGGAGGAAGGTAGAAAATGAAGGACTTTGTCTCTCTCTTAAACTTTTTACTCTGCGATTGGTGACTTACATCCCCACGCTTCCAATATATCACTACTCGTCTTTCCTCTCCTCTCTCCCGCCCGCCCTCTCTGCCCCCAGGTCTACTACTTCAGCAAGCGCTTGGCCTTAATCATCATGCAGTACGTCCCTCCTCCCCACATCATCCTCCGCAAAGCCCTCATTCGTGGGGATACTCTCTCCACCCTCGCCACGGACTTAAGGTCGGTAGGCGTGGGTTGTGTGAGAGTGGATTGAATGCGTGGATTACGACATTTCGTCCCTTTCATCCATACCTCTCTTTTGTCTGACCTCCAGTAGTTGGATAAGGCGTAAAGATGTATCACGAAACCTTTTGCTTTTCCTCTGACGTCCCTCTCCTCTTCCTTTCTACCCTCCCCAATAGCGATTTCCTCGCGCTCAATCTTTTCTATACCTCCTCTCTTCACCTTACGGGCCCCGCCAAACGCGCTGCTGTCTCCTTTTGGTCGGGGAACCATGGGCTTTGCGCCCTGACTGAAGCCGTCGTCTTCACAGAGCCCTATTGCAATGACGTCGTACACAACCGCTGGACAAGCCCCGCGCTCGATGACATCGTCAGAGAGCTGCGAAATGATCTGCCCTTGAAGCTGGCAGTCGGTAATTTGAAGGCCAAGTTCATGGACGCGACAGAAGCCTTGTGCCACGGGGATTTACACACAGGCTCCGTCATGGTGATGGAGGGGTCCACTGTTGTTATCGATCCCGAGTTTGCGTTCTACGGCCCAATGGGCTTTGAATGCGGGGCTTTACTCGCCAATTTCTGGCTGAATTACTTTAGTCAGGAGGGGCGTGGAGAGAAGGAAGGAGGGAGGGCAGGTTATGCCGAGTGGGTGCTGGCACAGTCGATGGCGATATGGAACGGGTTTATGCAGAAATTTTTGGCGCTATGGACGGACGAGGCCACTCATAAAGGCGAGCTATTCAAGCGCGGTGCGTACGCAAATCCGGGCGAATTGGAAGCGACGCAAGAAGCTTTCGTTCGAAACCTGTTGGTTGACACGTTGGGCTTTGCAGGGTGCAAGATGATCCGACGCATTATTGGCATTGCACATGTGGAAGACCTAGAGTCGATTGAGGATATGGACGTGCGCGCGACGTGCGAGAAGAAGGCGCTAAAGATGGCGAGGGAGATGGTGGTGAATGCGGCCAAGTACAGGAAAATCGAGGCAGTGGCAATCCTGGCTAAGCAACAGTAATATAGGAGATGGGAAAGAACGAAGGGTGGTCAGCTTGTATTTGTTTGCATATTCGACTTAACTAAGGGACGTTGGCGCCGAGATACGTGTGCAACGAATGAAACGAGCATTCAAAAGCGATCTGGCTTCTACGCAGTTACCGCGATTTGGTCTTGATTCTTTTCTTATTCATATTTTCCCCATTATTATTTTGTGATTGGTCGCAGGAACATTTTGGTTTATTGGTCTCCGTAGCACATCAGAAGGTGTTGTGCTTCGCCCGCGCCCTCATTTACCACCTTGTCTGCTTCCGTACCGATGTCGCCTTGGCGCAGTATTTTAATTTCTTACCGTACGTGTCTGCCACTCGTCTGTCATCCAACACAATGGCCAACCTCCCTACCACACTCCATATTCACAGACACTCCACACACACTCAAACACACAGTTACACACACATCTCGACTTGCGCATCTGCCCCTTAGTATCCTCTAATTTCCATGTTGTCTCAGTCTCGTACGCCCTTTTATCACCTAAGTGACTTATGTATTCACCGGGTTGCGCTACTAAAAACTTTCCACATGCATGTACGAAGTTACCCACAGGTCTTATGCTCCCCGCTTTTCGTCCCCCATATCCATACAACGCGGCATCACATACAGATAGGAATCATTGTTGGGCTTGTAGTAGTCTTGCTTACGCTTCCTCCAGCGCGGGTCGTTCCGCGGCGCCCGACACTCTAATTGGTCGGTTTGTTGTCGCCGCGATTTTCGAGCGCCAGTCGCAACTCCTTCGTTCTCTGATCCCGTGCGCCATTGTTCAAGGTCCGTCATGTGATCCTGAAATGCAACCAGTCGTTCCCGAACTAGGTTCTGAGCATATTCATACAAGAGTATATCCCAGGTGTTGGCCCGCCACAGCTCAGCAAAAAAGTCGCGGTCGATCTCACTATCATTTTTCGGTTTGGAGAGCTTGTTCCGCTGAAGCAGCCCGTACGGAAGTTCCTCTGCGTCTTGCCCCAGCGCATGCTGGATGTAGCTTGTTTGGTTCTTCCAGTCCATCCACTCCGTGATCGAGACCAAGTCAAAGCTTGCAAGCACCCGCTTTGCAAGCTCGAAATCCCTCCGGCCTATATTGTTGCGAGTATTCTTTCGGTAGCGGTTCGTCAAAGTTTGGATATAGTAGGAATCTACGGAGTACCAAACCCATCGAGTACTCATCCAAGCCCAACGTATGTAATCATTTCGTCGGACAAAGCGGACCCATGCGGAAAAAGACGCCGGCAAGGTTGCTTCGATTTCCGTTTGATTGACGACCGCAGCGGCTAGGGCGGTACTCGTACCGGGTTCCAAATAAGCGGGCTTGGAATCGTACCTTCCCTCGTACCAATAAGAAGACAGAATACGCGCCATGGGGTGCCGAAGAGATGTGACCATTACAAGCTCCCCTTGGTCCTGGAAGCATGAGACGTTGAAGGTAAGCCCCTCCGAGACGTAAATTAAATGGTCCCGCTGTTTCTCCACTACAGAACTCAAATAGCCCCGCAAAGTTGATCCTCCCGCTTTGCGCATGTGGAGCAGGTACCCGTATCCCTTGGACTGTCGGAAACAAGCTTGGGCTCGCGCCATCTCCTCGGGAGATCGGAACGGTTGGACATCCTTCGTGGACGTCAGCATTTCAAAATCTGGCCGCGCCCGCATCTCCGCGTCCAGGGCTTGCCACAGACTGCCGCCTACCAAGGGTTCATAATCGTTGCGTGTATTACCGACGTTTTGATTCTTCCCTATCAGGTCTGCCGAAGAGTGTTCATCCTCCTCCTCTTCCCCATGTGATGCTGCCACTGCTGAGGGCCCCGACGCTGTGGTGTTGCTACTGATTCTCAAACTTGCGATTGTATGCTGCAACCGTAACCCACGGTTCAAAAGGGAATCCGCGGTGGAACTCGCCATTTGAGGGCTGTAGATGACCGCGAAGACAAGGGCATATGCCATCCCCATCAGGGCCATAACGACGAGCGCCCGCCTGGGCGTGGAGCGCCAGGAGTAAGTCGTCGCGGGGGGGGATGTCATCAACAGAGAACGCAATAAAGCGGTAGTGTAGGGCTCTTGGATGGAATGGGATCAGAAGTTAGGTCCCCTGGCTGGGTCCAGGGGGACAGGACAGGACGCGTGTCGCTGGAGCTTGGAGTTGGACGCCCTCAAACAAGGCGCTGTATGACCTGGCGGCAATCTTGTCCCTAGAGAATACAATCGGTTGCTTTTGTGGGCTGTCAGACTCTCAGTCTAATCTATGGATTATGCCTGCATTATGCCTGGACAGGTGTAGGCCAGCAGAATTCGTTGCCCGGCAAAATTTAAATTGGGAGGCCAGCGAAGCGCGCCTGGAAATCGTGCCAGCCCTGTCGAAGAGGTGTTAAGGTTACAGGTTGTCTTGATTAGGTCGTGGCGATGTCAGAATGGGGATGGATGGGAAAGCGATACGTCGAGCTGAGGTTTGATGTCTTTCCTCTGGTGCGGTGCGTGAAAAAAAAGGGAGATTTTAAGTGCCCATATGAGCGATTATCTCAGATGAATGACGATTGATGCTTGAGGCTGAGGGCCTCGTTCCTTTCCTCATTTATGTCCGTCCACTCTCTCCACTTAACACCTACATTACAGGACGCATTCTGACGACCTGGCTTCGTTGTACTCGTCTGCGTTCGAAATCCACCCTCCTCATAATTTCAGCGTTGTCGTTGCGTTTCTTCATTCCTGAAGCGCGACAGTAACCCACAGGGAGCACAAACGTGCCTTGCGTCGCTCTGGCACTGCGAAGACTTCGCAGCAATGGACATGCTTCTGACTTTCCTCCGTCAAGACGCCGACACATCCAAGGGGGAGAGTGCCAGTGACAAGGCCCTCAGACAGCAACTCCAGGATGCTCTCGACCTCATCTCTTCCCTTGTCACCCTCTTCCCCCTCGAGCATCTCGCCCTAACCTTCAATGGTGGCAAAGATGCCTGCGTGGTATTCTACCTCGTGCGCGCTGCCTTAGCCCTGCGAAGGGTAACGACCAAAGAGGAGCTCGCCCGTGTCAAGGTTCTGTATTTTGCACCCAAGCATGGCGAATTTCCGGAAGTGACTTCGTTTATGGAGGAGGTTGTACGCACGTTTGACTTCACATATACGGTGTATCCACCGGGATGTTCCTACAAGGAGGGAATGCGGGATCTGGTGGACAGGGAGGGCTTAAAAGCGGTCTTTCTGGGGGTGCGGAGTGGAGATCCTTATTCATGTACGTAGGGAGGGCGGGAGGGAGGGAGGAGGGGTGAGGAAAGAGGCGGAGGGAATGAAAGAGAAAGGAGTTCTGCAAGGTTTTAAGGAGACTTTTTTTTGTTCATTTGAGCGGTAGTTGCATAGACACACATCCTCTCCCTCTCTCGCTACCTCCCTCATTCCCACAGTGGAAAGCGAACACCTCCAACCCTCGTCCCCAGGCTGGCCTGTCTTCCTCCGGGTCAACCCCATCCTCAAGTGGGATTACGGCCAAGTCTGGCGGTTTCTGCGTCGATTTAATCTTCCTTATTGCTCTCTGTATGATGAGGGATATACGTCTTTAGGCGATATTAGGACGACAATACGGAATCCCGCTCTGTTGAAAGAGGGAGGGAAGGAGGGCGGGAGGGAGGGGAGCGAGGAGAAGGAGAGGTATAGACCGGCGCATGAGTTGGTGGACTGGACGCTGGAAAGGGCAAATCGGATCGTGGCAGAGGAGGGGGAGGGGGAGGGGGAGGGAGGGAAGAAGAAAGAGACGAAGACGGACATGGAAGCCGGTGGAAACAGAAGAAGTGTGCCGACGACCCCCCCCACGACGATGGCGACGACGACTGTCGCGGGCGATGAAGGAACGGGGAGCGGGAGATGGAACGAAAACGTATCTTCGAGCTCTTTGCCAAGGCATGTATCTTCGGGCTCTTTGCCAAGGCATGTATCCAGGGGAAATATGGCGAACGAGGACGGGGAAGGAGAAGGGGCTGGCCGATTGCAAGGTCGGCTGCAGCAGCAGCAGCAGCAGCAAGTCTCCCTGCCCCCGCCACGACACATGCGAAGGCTCAGCAGCTTTGCCGAGCGCCTGCCCGTTGCCTTGCTATGTGTAGGAGACTTCTTATCAGTGCGTGTGCGTAATGTTTCCTTTCCCCTCTCCATTCCTCCCTCGTCTCCTCTCTCCTCCCATTTCTCCTTTCATCGTGGACTTGCTTATCGACTTTTCTATCAAAGCTCTGCTCCTCATCCTTTCCTCCCCGCTCTCTCTTTCCTCCACTAGGACTCGGCGCCCATGGCGTTGGCACACGAATTGAGAGAGCTCCGCTGCCGGGTCGCGCCTATAATCATCACACCTCGCCCATCTCTTTCCAAGGAGGCAGGGAATGAGAAGGAGAAGGAAGAGGAGGAAGAGGGGGGGGAGATGTTTTCGTTACAGAAGATGGCAGTGGCTCAGTCAACGACCCCGTTGTTCGTCCTCTGTGTAAATGGTGCGTGTAGAGAGCGAGGAGGGGTGTGGAATGTTTACCGATCATATCATACGTTGGAACACTTGGGAGTGCGTGTTTCTAACTTTGCACGACGAGGGTGCAACGTCGACGCTTGTCCAGTTGAACCAACAAGCCTCTTTGGTGCTCCACAAGAGTCCTTACAAATGACATGCTTCTAAGAAAGTGGCGGTGATTGGCACTGAACTGGTTGAAGGGGGCTGCTGTCAGTATTGAACCCTCGTCGTGCATATTGAAGGACACGCACTTTAACTGTTCCAACGTATGATTGATGTACAGTTTGAAGTCTCCGGGGGGGTCTGTCGAGCGGCCAGCACGGTCGCAACCGCTTTCCCCTTGCGCGACATGGCGAAATCAGTTTCATCCCTATGTCGCGCCACTGCAGCAATCTAATTAGCCTACCTACTTACTTACCCTCCTTGTCTCGTCAGATCTTTCTAAGTCATGAGTGCATTTAAATATGCAAATCTAATATGTATACATGTAAATTGATACATCTCACAGAGGAAACACATGCTGAAGTCCGCCAGCGCCTGAGTACCTTGCTGGGTTGCAAACAGCATGGCACAATCAATAGCAGCAGCAGCAGCAGCATCAGCAACATTAGCAACAACAGCTACAACAACAACAACAACGACAACAACAACAACAACAACAATGAAAGCAAGGGCCGAGGCGAGATAACGATGACTGCGGCTGCGGCTCATGATAAGGCTTGGGAGAAGGAAGGGGAGGAGGAAGGGATTGGAGCTGTGGGTTCCTGGCAAGCTAGTAGCAGACATGTAGAAAAATTGAGGTGAGTTTTGGACGTGGATAAGCGAAAATTGTGCGGCCAAATGAGGAGGAGGGGAGATATATAGACGTTCGATTCATTTTATCACCTCCTAACCTTCAATGACAGATAATAATACACGTACTTATAACCCCGTGTTCTCTCTTCTTCTCCCCTCCCCCATCTTCCTTTAACCAGGCACGTTTATCTCCTGTCGCCGCGTTTCCTCCACCACATTAGCCTCGCCTCCCAAAAAGCCGAGCTCGCGGCCTTGCTTGACGCTATACTCATGTAGCCAAGGGGTTGTGGGGTGGGGGTAGATGGGAGGGGAAATTGATTCAAACAGGAATTCTGGCGACGGTGAAGAAAGGGAGAACTGTACCATAAAGAAAAAACTATACTCGTACCGAAATGCCTTGTGTCGTCGTTTCTTTTGGGCCCTGGGAAGGAGGAGGTCGCGGCTCTTCAAGTATTCTGTCAAAACAGCGATTGCAGCGATCGCATTTAGTTCCTTGTGGACATCACCCCTTCGGAGTCAAATCAGTGTGGCGCACCACAAGCCCTAGAGCTACCGCCGTGGCACTGTGCCCGGGTGTGTGTGTCGGTAGATCTGCCTCGAACAGAAGGGCTGGGGCAGGATCGAGGCCCCGCCAAAGCTCTTCTCGTTCCTTGTTGAAGGCCCAGCAAGCACTTTTCGCAACACGTGTGCACATTCTCACGCCCCTTTCTTTCATGGTTTTTCAGGAGATCCAATTGGACAAGCAAGCTTTGTGGTTTCGGTGCTGCAAGCTTCCTGCGGCTGGGTAGGACGAGGCCACCGAACTGTTATTTGACCTTTACGGGCAGGCTTTTTATCGCCTTCCCACGGTTGATCTAGCAGAAGGCAGAAGCAACTGCAGTCTCAGCTTCCCACCCCGCCAACCCTTGGGATTCACCATTCGTGCATGCCGGATTGGTGTCCTTGCGCGCATTGTAATCTAGACGATTCCATAGAGGCCTTTCCACAAGAGGAGAGCAAGACCAGCATTAGCAAGTATAGAAGGATGACAGGCAGGCATGTCCACCGAGACGGCATCGTCGCAGACAAGGCGGCTTTCGAGGCCAAGTACGAATTTGTCCGTGCAATTGGTGATGGAGGACAAGCAGGCGTGTATGAATTCAAACGACGCGACCCTCCCTATGACCGGGTTGCTGTCAAAGAGTTTGGTTGCCTTACATCGCGCGAATGGCGTATTCTCGCGGCTGTTCGTCATCCGCACATCTGTGGGTTGGTCGACGAGGCGCGCTATGAGAATCCACGGGTGCATACGACTAAAATTATCGTCGACTGCATGGATACGAGCTTGCAGGCGTTTTTGCACGCAAAGCAAAGAACTGTTGTGAGGAATGCAAGGGTGAATGGAGGAGAGAAGGAGAACAAAGAGAATAAGGAGAGGAAGGAGCGTGAGGTCAACAGCAGCAATACGAGAACCACCGCATCTCCATTACCAGGGCAGACGAAAAGGAAGGGCGATTTGCTATTAGATACGGCCACGATGCAGCAGCGACAACGGGAGCAACGGGTCCTACACGCCTCTAAAAAAGGCTGTATGGGCGGCGACGAGGCAGGAGGAGCAGGAGGGGAGGGTGGAGCTGGTTCGAACCGGGCGGCATTGGACGTGGAAACGGTGCGAGAAATTTTATACGCGCTCGTGTTGGCCTTGGATTACTTGCACCACAAGCTGATTGTGCACTTGGATGTCAAGTGAGAAGGGGGGGGACAGGGTGGGGTTAGAGCCAGATCGTGGGAGGGTGTGTGTGTGCGTCTCTTTCTATCGGGTGATCTGATGGTACTTTTCAGCCAGATCACTCTGCTTCTGCTCCAAATTCAAACCACGTGTCTCACCACCTGCCCCCCCCCTCTTCCACCCGCCTCTTTTTCTCCCTCCCTCCCTTCCTCCTCAGGCTGGACAACATCCTCCTCCGCCTGGACGAGCGTGACAAGACCTCAATCAAACGCGACCTCGCCACCAACCGCCTCGATGTTAAATTGGCTGACTTCGGCCTGGCCATGCTCCTTGGTGGAGACCCTTCCTCCCTTCCTCCCTGCCCGTCCATCGCCCCCTCCTCCCCCATCCCAAGTACTCCCTCCCCCAAGCGCATCCCGGGCTCGCCGCCTTTGGTACCCTCCCCCGATGCCCAGCGCCACCCGCGGTTTGCGGCGGCAGGGACGTGTAAATACATGGCTCCTGAGGTGGAGTGTGACTCCCGTTTCGGTGTCCAAGCGGACATTTTTTCATTGGGCGTGGTACTCCACGTGCTCTTGACGGGAGGCAGGTTTCCAAAGACAGCCTTCGGGCAGCCTGCCGTGTTGATGGATGGGAAGGAGGGGGGAGAAGGGGGGGGAAAGGGAGAGGGGATGATTCCGGAGGAGGAGGGATTTCGAGCGTTGGTGGAGAGTATGTTGCATGGTGACCCTTACCGGAGGCCCCATACGTTCCAGATTCTTGGACACCCTGTTTTGAGGACGCTGAGGAGGGAGGGTGATACTCTCCTAGGGGACTTAGTGGACGAGGCGGAGAAAGGGAGAAGGGTGATGTTGCTCTCGATTCGACGAGGGGGCGAAAATGGGGGAGGAGAAGGGGGTCAGCAGCAGCAGCAGCAGCAGCAGCAGGAGGAGGAGGATCAAGAGCAGGGGCAGGAGGAGGAGGAGCAACGATGCTATAATAATAATAGCAGCGACATCAGTCCAAATCTACATCAACTACCATCTTCAGTCGTCCACCAGCAGCAGCAGCAGCAGCGACGCCCCATAATTTCTTCCGCCCTCCCGCCCTCCCACCTCCGTCTTTCCCAAGAAGACCGTCCGTTGGACCTGTACATTGCTTACATGGATTTGGCCCAAATTGATGACCCGAAGGCGACTGTTGTGGTGTGTGGACGGAAGGCGGACATGCCGCATGTACGACAAAACGAGATCTCGACGTTAGGTGCTATCATGGTGAGGGAGCGCGCGGGGTCGACAACCGAGTTAGCAGATGTGCTGATGATGGTGGCGAGGGACGGGACTGGGGAGGAGGAAATGAAGGAGGAAGAGGAAGAGGAAGATTGTGTGATGGAGGGACAAGAACCACCTTCTACGTCCCGCTCCGCCCCCGACTCAGCCTCTGCTGCTTGCTCCCCTTCCGTCTCTCATACCTACCCTTCCTGTCGCCTGCAGCAGCTGGTGCGGCGTTCGGGGCAGGCGTTCGAGTACCTCCGTGCGTTGTGGGTGGCCCTGGTGGAGATCGAAGAAGGGGAACAGGAAGGGAGCGAAGGCACAGCCTTGCGACGGGAGAGCATCTGGCAGATATACCAAGAACTCCGGCGGCTTGCTCCTGCCCTGGCCTCTGAGGACGGGACTGCGATTTATTTGCCCATGACCGGCTGTGGGCGGGACCAGCGGGTGAAAGGGTTCGCATCGGCGAAGGCGCAGAGGCAGGCAGTAATTCAAGAGTCGGTGGGTCTCGCACAATTTATGGCTCAGGCCTTGCCGAGCCGGAAATTGGAGAGCATCGTACTCTACACGTGGGAGAAGGACTCTATGCACGTCCTGATGGACTTTGTGCGGTTGTTTAAGGAGGAGTTTAGAGGCATGATGTCTGCCCGGTTGGACGACAACGAGTACCAGCGGTACGTCGGCGTGCTGTGCCAAGCAGCGGCAGAAATGGCTTCTGCTGCTTCCCCTTCTACTTCTACCACGGCTGCGGCCACTCCCTTTTCATCCTCGTCCTCGTCCTCTTGCCCTGGGAACCTCATCCTCGCCCATGACCCCCTCCTCCACCAGTACATAACCCATCTCTCCGCTCTTAATACCTATCCCGCGGTGTGTAAAGCCTGTTCATGCCTCGGCGAATACTTAGTCGAGAAATATGAAGCGAAACTGATGCAAGAGGGTTTAATAACGAGGGCGCAAGGGGCACTCGAAGTTCTGAGGTATAATCGCGATAAAGTCCTATTCGAGGAGGAGAGGGGAGCGAGGAGGGAGGGGGGGGACGTGGACGAGAAGGGAGGAGGGTGGGTACTGATGGTGGGACATTATGATTCGTTGAGAAGCCTGCATGCTGTGCTGTCATTGTTGAGGGCATTGGGGCCATGAGGGAGGGAGGGAGGGGTGGATGTTCATATGTGAGGAGACAGAGAGACGTACATATGTCTACGGGTGTGTAGTAGCTAGTTTTCGCTAGAGTAGTTTGATTGAAAAAGAGGGGTATATACATACAAAGAAAGGACGTTCCGAATATGATAAAGAAGAAGGCAGAGGAACAAGCAATGAGCAAGCCTGCGAAGCACGGGCTGCATCATAGGCGAAGGCCACGAAGAAGATGCAGTGGTGAAAGAGGAGAATGTGAAGAAAGGGTAGAGGAAAACACAAAGGAGGGGAGAAGTTGAGAAACTGGACAAAAACATATAGATTGTGATACAGAACATAGAAAAAGGAGAAAAAAGAAACATCGACCACCGAAACCATCAGCATCGGTCCCAACAAAGCCACACACGAAAGCATCCTGTTTCACCCTTTCATTCCCTCCTCCCTCTAGCCTTTGAAATTATTTTTCATTTCCCGCAACGCCGTCATCACCTCTGCCGGATTTCCCCCCTTCGCCCCCCCCCTCTCCCTCGCTGCCTTGATGACCCCCTCCTGCGCCACCCTCATAAATGGATTGGTGTCCAACTCGCTCCCAACGGTGGAAGGGACTGTGAAACCCCCTTGCTGCAGTATCGAGCTGGCCCAGGCAGCCTTTGCTTGGAGTGCGGCGTTGTCAGGTTCGACGGAGAGAGCGAAAGCTAGGTTGGCCTGTGTGTATTCGTGTCTGCAGAGGGGAGATGAAGGGGGAAGGGAGGAAGGGAGGTGACTATGAGATACACATGACTCTGAGCCATACTATTGATCACTTCCCATTCTATTAAAGAGACATAAAGACAGGGAATAAGTAAGAGAAGAATTAATTACCCGCAATACACAAGCGTCTGCGGCGGGAGCTTGGCCACGCGGCCCATCAAAGCCTCCACCATCTGTTGCCCATCCCCCTCAAAAAAACGCCCACATCCACCGACAAACAGCGTGTCCCCCGAGAACAATACAGGGGCTGTTTTCGCCTCTCGTATCTCTGTCTCGTCCTGCGGGGTGACGAGGAAGAGGACGTGCCCCTTGGTGTGACAGGGAGTATGAAGCGCTCGGATGCTTAGTGAACCCAAGGTATACACATCATCATCTCCCAAACGCACAGTCGCCGCGGGAATATCCTCGAATTCCGTCGTCACGACGTCCAAGCCTGGAATCAAACGAGCCATTTCCTCGTTCCCTCCCGAGTGGTCCCAATGCTTGTGCGTGCAGAGGAGGGCGGAGAGCTGGATGCCTTCCCGTTTGGCGGCCGCGAGGACCTTTTCAGGTTCGGCCGGGTCCACACATGCGGCCTTGCCGCTTTGTGGGTCGATGATGAGGTAAGCAAAATTGTCGCTGAGAATGGGGACGGGGATCACGCGGGTGCAGGGCGGGAGGGAGGTGGTAGAAGGGAAGCACGATGAGGTCGAAGCGGTGGCGCTAAGACCTGACATGCCGGTAGCCAGGCCAAAGAGCGAGGGGCGGGTAAAAGAGGTGCCTTGCAATGCACGGTGAGCGGCGTCCAGGATGGCGTGGCCTATGTGATGTTGGGCGTAAAATTGGGAAGTACGTGAAAGAGTGAATATTCGATTGCCATTTCCTGCTGCAACGAATTCAGCCGGCACAAGGAAGCCGTACCGCTGCGCAACAACAAGCGGGTTGAGGGCACCATCGGCGTCGAGACGAAAGTGGTCGATCGGTGGTAGAGATATTGCCGTTGGTGGTTTAATACCGAAGGAGATGCTCCCTGTGAAGTCGAGGCAGACGCAACCCACAAGCCGGCAAGGAAGAAGGAGGTTAACGTGAAAACGCTTCCTCTTCTTGACAACGACGAGGATGACTGCTGCACTCGCAGTCTGGTCATGCCTGTGACAAAGGTGATGCAGGCGGGCATGTAAGACTTATTAAAACCTCAATCCATTAATTTCACACCAAGAAGACGGACAGGTCTCTATCGCCCACGCCCAGGCCTCGCTTGCAGTCTGCACCGTTTCCGGCATCCACGGCCATTTAGGTTGACCCCACCCTTTCCATGCAGTTTTGGAGGAGAAGACGAGCTTTCCTCGTCTGGATCGGCAATCTCTTCCTCTCTCTCCGGGGCGACGCCTTCGTGCCACTAGCACCTCGCTGCCCGAATGTAAAACAGCTTCAGGCTCTCGGTCGTCTTCTCGCAGCAGCCTCCTCCACCTTGCCCTCCGTGCTACTACCAGCCTTCCGACTGTCCCGCAGCGATGCCGCTCTCGAAGAATTCCATATCTGGCTCCAAACCAAAGGAGGCCTGGACCTATCTGCGTCACCCCTTGCTTTGCGCCGAATTCCCTTCCAGGAGAACGACCCGAGCAGGGGCACCAACGCAACTCAAATTACAAACCTCGGCCTCTTCACAACCAGCGCAATTGAAAAAGATCAAATTCTCCTTGCCATTCCTGAGTCTTTAGTGCTAACATCGGAACTTCCTTCTGCTGCTCTTGAAACTTTGGCGGAGATCGCAAAGCTTGATCATATCGGTCGCTTGGCTCTTCGCATTGTATACGAGGCCAGTCGCGCGCATGATTCCTCTTCCTCGCTCTCTTCTTCATCGTTGTCGTCCTCTTCAAAGTTTGAAAATGGAGGATGGCTTCCTTATCTCCGCGTGCTTCCGTCGCGTGATGACCTGAACCTTCCCTTTTTGTGGGACGAGAGGGAGGAGGAGAACGAGAACGAGGGAAGGGAAGAGGGGGAAGAGTGTCAACAAAACGAAGGGCTCTTAGGCTTACTGGCACCAAGCCCGCTATACGACGACATAATTGAAGTCCGCGCTGAGATGCGACAAGAGCTGAAAAGCTTACGCGGTGCATGTACCCAAGCAATAGCCACTACTTCAACTACCACCATCACTACCAGCAGAGACGACCAGCATAACGACGATGAGGCATTGTCCCTTCATCACGTCCTCCTTCCCCTCCTCACCTGGCAGGTTTGGACGTGGGCCCGTGCCATCGCCATGTCCCGTCCGTATGTCTTCCAATCTGACGCCAATGCTGCCTTCAAGACCAGCATTTGCAGCAGCAGCAGCAACGAGAATTGCAGTAGAACCAACGCAACGATCTATCCGTTGCTCCGCCTCATTCCCTTGATAGACATGGCCAATCACGATGACCGCGTTCACTATGCAGTCCAACCAGGGGACGGGGTATTCACCTCTCGAAAAGACATTCAATTAGTAGCGGACCGCGCATACCCCCACGCAAACACTCAATTCCTCTCCACCTACGGCGCGCTGTCGTCAGCCTCCAAATTTTATTCATTCGGATACTTGGACACTCTTCCCCCCCCGTTGTCCTCTTTCTCTCCCTCCTCCTCCTCGTCCTACATTATCTCTGCAAAGGGAGTGAGCTGTCAGATGCAGCCCGGCCTTCCAGCACAGGGCACCGCCCTGCTGGTCCTCAGCCTCGACAGCAACGGTAACAATAAGCAAGAGGGAGGGGCAGCAGAGAAAACGGAGCGACTTCTGTCTTACACGCGGAAGGCAGCAGTGTTGGCCTCGGTAGGTATGAAGGCACAGGGGCAGCGAGTGGAGATCTCGACGCGGACGTCTTTCAACAGCTCCGGGCCGACACTGGCTCAGGTCACGATTGAAGAAGTGTTGGAGGCGGAGATGGAGCAGAAAGGAGAACTTCGAGAAGGAGGAGGGCTGGAACGCTTGCGACGCTATCTGAGACTCAAATATTTATCTGAGGGGGACCTGGATTTTTTATCCTCTTCCTCCTTCGCTACTTCACCGTCCTCCCCCTCCAGCCCTGAAAAGAGGTTGTGGACCCGCCTTTCTCTCCCTGTGAGGAAAGATGTAGAGTTGGCGGTAGCTCTCGAGGTGGTCTCTCTGTGTTCACCGGCTTTGCAAAGCGTGCAAGATAGCTTAGGTCGAGTGTGCCAGAGATTGCTCGAGGGAGGGAGGGAGAGCGAGATAGACAGACATCGGTTGGGTTTGCTGCAGACGCTGTTGCACGGCGAGATGTTGGCGTTGCGGGCGGTGGCCGAGCTGTTCATGTCAGAGGTGGAAGCAAATTGAAACAGGGAAGGGGTTTAAAAGCGAAGGACTGAGGGAAGAAAGGAATCCACCCACGTAATTGAGGAGGTTCCGACCCACACGTATTAGTGTACATAAAGCAAAATCGAGCAGTTATAAAGAGGATTTGGAGCCTTTCCCACGCCAATTCGATCGTTACGCTAGCATTCCACGTAATTGAGTCATGCTATGATTGATTAAATCTCAGTGAGTGTGGGTATATATATATACCGAGGCTTGCGTTTCATTGCTCATTTACAACATTCACATTCTATTTTGTTTCATTTATTTGCTGCCATTTTATCAAATCAGCCCCACCCCTCTATTCTGCGCGTCCGTGTTCTCTCAATATTCAGGACGCGTCTCTTTCGCCGCTGGCATAGACAACCGCACCTCGATCGTCGTCTTTGCTCCCGGAGGCGCCTGCCCCACGGGCGCGGGCTTTAGCCTCCCGCGTTGAAACCGTTTAGAGTTGAAGTCGAGGGCGTCCACGTGTCTTTGAATGGTCTTGTCTATTGAAAGGCGAGGGGGAAGGTGGACGTAGCGGACCGCCGAACCCGGCAGAAAGAGGAAAGGGAGAGGGTGTTGGGTGACGGCACCGGAGGAGGAGATATGCTCGGCGAGGATGAGAGTGAGATTCATGTTTTCGTCGGCTGTGTATAGTGGCGGGGAAGGAGGGGAGGGAGGGAAAAATGGGGTGCAAGAAAGGAGAGGGCCCGGCCATTTCTGAGACAAAAGAGCTCTTCATGTACCTTTCCTTCCATCATCGAGGACTTCCAGCCCTTCTTCCAATTTCCTGTCGTCCCTCTTGCTATGCGTACCTTCCTCTAAAATCCCCCGGGCTTCAGCATTCGTTTTGAGTTCAACAAGGATCTGCTGCCCTACCATGGCTTGAAGGAGGATGGCGAGCGTTTTTTCCGCGGCTTTACGTGGTGGACGAGGTGGAGGAGGAAGGCGGAGGGGGAAGGAAGGAGGAGGGGAGGAGGAGGAGAGTTGATAGTGGCTGGAAGGGTCTTGATGGTGGTGATTTGGTGATGGGTGGGAGGTGGAGGAGGAGAAGGAGGAGAGGGACGGGACTGGCCCGCTATCGTTGTCTTCATCGAAAAAAGAGTTGTAGTCCTCCTCCTCCTCCTCCTCCTCCTCCTCCTCCTCCTCCTCCCCCTCCTCTTCTTCTTCTACTTTTTTTTCTTCTGATTCCCCTTCCACTTCCTGTTGATCATCTTCTCCTCCAACGCCACCTTCAGCTTTATTGTCCTCCTTATCCTCCTCCTCATCGGTACGTTTCCGCTTCTGGTGCGTTATTTGCTTCTCCTCCTCCAATTGTCCTGACCTCTCCCTCCCTCCCTCGTCTTTTTCATGCTGCTGCTGGTGCTGCACTGCTATCATACCTCCGCGCTGTTTGAGCGCTTGAAAAACCTGTGGCTGGGAGGGAGGGAGGGAAGGAAGGGGAGAAGAGTGAGGCTTCGTTCGAGTTTTGAAAGCAATGCGTCAGTCTCTTCTCAAGAATGGGCACCGTCTTCCCCGCAAGGCGTACGGATTGCTACCTCGGACAATCCAACACCCCTCGAATCTTGTAGTCAGGTTCATTATTTTAGTCAAGTGGATTTGATAGGATTTCATTTGATTCATTCGGGCTTCTTTTCCTATTTGTCATGTGGTCTATTTATATTGGTGTTTGTGATAACCACGGCAGCAGCAGTAGCAACTCCAGCCGCCATCCATCTCTACAGCACACTACCAAATGTTTCAAGAGCGGCAGCAGCAAAAATACAAAAATAACAACCGCAGCCAGCAGCGGCTGCAGCAAGACCACATCCGAAACTGCCCTGCTGCTGCGTCTGTTATCATCAACCTGTGTCTCCGTTAATCCAACTGTACAACCCTCTTACTCACTGTCTCGCCTCATATCACTTATCATCAATTTCTCGTTCCCTCCTTCCCCTCGTCAATCCCTCTTCGTCCCTCCTTTCCCAAAACCCAACAACCACATCGCCGTCCCACCCACAGCGGATATGCCATTATATATCCCTCCACCTACGGTGGACAACACCCCTCCTCCTCCCCCTCCTCCTCCTCCATCTCCCCCTCCTCGTCGTGCAGAATGGTAATCCATGGAAGCCCGTCGGTGGTGAAGGGCCCCACCGCTGCTGCTGCTGCTGCTGGTGTTGCTGCCGCCACCCAAGCCATCTACCTGGTGAGGATAGCCCACGCCGTCTAGAATGGTTTCAATAAATTCTTCGGTTTCAACTTCAGGCGTTTGTGAGCCGACCTGACCTCGACGCCGGCATTCTTTTCTAAGATTGGCGATGTCCACCTTTCGGGAAGGAGGGAGGAAAGGGCGAGGAGAGGAGGGGAGATTTAAGTGAGAAAAAAGGAGAAGAAGAAAAAGGATCTGTGGCATGCAGCTCTTTGAAAGCCGCATGACAGATATCTACTCCTTCTCCCTCCCACGATCTCTCCGACTCTCCTTTCCCCTCCGTCTACCTTCATCTCCACACTCGACGACGCATATCCCATTGTCAAGAAAATGGCCAGGATGGGGACCACCACAATGAATCCCAACACGGGCGACACCAGCACCGAGACAATAATTGCCAGCAGCCACCCGAGCAACAAGCCCCACAACCACCACTTGACGATTAGAGCGGCGTGTTTCCTCCCTGCCGAAACCATTTGCCCTTGTTCTCGGGTGAGGGAGGCGACGCCTTGATCCGCCCTCAGACGACGGGCTTCTGCGGCGGCAGTTTCAAGTTCTAGTGATTCCATGGTCTCTTGGATTTCGGTCTCAAGCTAGAAATGACGGGAAGGGGGCGTCAGGAATGAACAGTTGCATGGGCATGAAGAGAAAAGAGGAAAAAAGGGTGGTGAGGCTCACCTTGCGAACGATCTCTTGAGTTGCCCGCACTTGCTCCTGCATCTCCTCTGCCAGCAGTGTATCGTTGTCCATGGTATCTCGCTCTTTGTATGGAGTGTGTGCGAGAGTTGCGTGAGTGGGAGGAAAGGAGGGGTGGGCGTGAAATGCTGCCGCAGATAAGTCAGCCTGGGCCTCCGAATTCTGGCCCAATTGAAGAACAAGTAGTTAAGCAGGAGGTTGTGGCCCGGGGCACAGGGTGCAATGCCCTGTCCTCGCTCCCAATTCGAACAAATTGCGGTACTAGGAAAAGGGAGCTATTCTACTTTTCATTCCCTCTCAAAATTGCGTCGGATGTTCTCTTTCCTTCTTCTACCCCACAGGCGAGACGGGCTCCATCTCTCTAAGATTAAGGTCCCCGGGAGTGCAACGCCGTCCCTGCTGCCGTGGGATTGATGCCTAACCAAGTATTACACCTTCAGAGTCCCGTCGGCGCCTAGTTTAACCAACACCTCGACACCTGCCCGCCAAAATTAGCATGCGGCTGTGTCGAAGAAGACCCAGGAGTGAAGGAGGAGGACGCGCCTCAGGTACGTTCGTGTTGTTATCGACCTATGCGCGCACCTCACGCTATTCTCAGACCAAATACGAGCCGCTTTGACGGACTTGCGCCTGTTTCTTAAGATAGGTCGGTCATGTGTTTTTGCCCCCTACGACTTCTTTGCCCTACTTCCTTGCTTGCGTCTTTTCCGTCCTCCACACTTGACCGACGGTTGCAAAGTCACTTCTCCGAAAGCGGATGCTGATTTGCCTAGATCGCTCCCCGTCCTGTCCCACCTTGATGCTCACAGATTCTTTTCCCCCTTTCCTGTCATGCCCTTTACTCCAAATAGCAACCGCACCTCTTTTTCTCCTCGCCCTCCTTCTTCCGGACCACGCCTGTGCTTTCTTCGCCGCCAGTCAACGTCGCCACAACACTCCGCATGAGAATAGCCATCTCTCACCATATTCCTCTTCTTCCTCTTCTTCCACTTCCTCTTCCGATTTCACTACTCCGTCTTCGTCTTCAATCCCCACTCACCTCCGCGCTTCCCCCTCTCCTTCCTCCTCTTCCTCCTCTCCCTCTTCGCCTTCCTCTACCTCTCCCTCCTCAACCAACCACCACCACAAGCTCCTAAATCACGCCCTGGAGAATCAATCGACCTACCAAGACCTCCTCCTCCTCATCGCGTCGGACGTCAACAATTTCAACAGCATTAATTGCGCAACCGCCCTCTCACGCCTCTCGCGATTGGCTTTCCAAGAACATCGGCGGCCGCACACCATCACGGCAGACCCGACTGTCCGGGCTCTACTGAGCCATGTCGAGACGCAAATAGAGAGCAGTGGCCCGGGGCAACAAAATCAGTTTTTGTCATCCTTGGCCCGGATGGGGGTCGTGCCCGAGGGGGAGCTGCTCCGGAGACTACAGGAGAAGATAGAGGAAGATGTGGAGGGGTATCGGGCGGTGGAACTTGCAGGGCTGCTGAATGCCATGGCTCGTCTCTCTTCCCCGTCCTCCTTCGCCTCCTCGTCCTCGTTCCCCCCCTCGGACTCATCATTCTCCTCCTTCTCGTCCTCCTCCTCCTCCTCGGGGAGCAGTGGGGTGAGCTGGCCCCGCCCCCTCCTTCGTCGCCTCACCCAGCAAGCCTGCATCGTGCTTGCAAATCCCTCCCCCCGTCCCTCCTTCTCTCCCTCCTCCTCCCCTCCCCCCTCTTCACCCTCCATCACCTCCTTCTCTCTCTCCTCCCCCTCCTCCCCCTCTTCACCCTCCATCATCAACAAGGGGCCGGAAGGAAGAAGAAGAAGAGGAGGAGGAGGAGGCAAGGATGGTGCACTGTTGAGCAATCTTTACTGCTCCCTGGTCAAGCTTCTCAACCGCTCTCCGGGGCCCGCAGTCACACGACCTTTCCTTCGTCGCCTTCTCGCCCTGGAGAGAGGGAGGAAGGGGAAGGGAGGAGAGGGGTTGGAAAAGGGCTTGCGAGTGTTGGACTCGCATTGGCTCGCGCAGGTGCTCAATGTGTTGGGGAGGGCGGCGGGACAAGACGAAGAAGAGGAGGAGGAAGGGAGGGAGGATAAGGGCGACAGCGACAGCAGCATTGACCTGGTCTTCCTCCTCGCGGCACAAGACGAAGTCCTTCGACGCCTCAATCACCTCCCCCCCCTCGATCTAGCGATGTGTGCGTCGGCACTGGGCAAGCTCCATCCCCTCCCCGGGCCCTTCTTTTACCTTGCCCTCTGCAACCACGTTTCCAAACGCCTTTCCTCTTCCCCTCCCTCCTCCTCCTCCTCCACCTTCTCCTCATCCTCCACCTTCTCCTCCACTTTCCCCACCCCCTCCCCCTCCTCCCCCCCCTCCGCGCCCACCCACGCCCCCCCGCCCCTCAGCGCC
>Ga0160419_100175_pt1 | contig 45815 bp, 61 predicted proteins | sample CelAP2metagpilot_2_FD_108196 | JGI IMG/M metagenome (GOLD analysis project Ga0160419, IMG submission 108196) | Phycosphere-associated microbial communities from Cellana algal ponds in Kailua-Kona, Hawaii, USA - Cellana AP2-4-25 metagenome pilot ...
CAGGAGCAGGAGCAGGAGCAGGAGCAGGAGCAGGAGCAGGGGGAGAAGGAGGAGGAGGAGGAATGCGAAGTGGAGTTGGAGAAGGACCGAGAGGAACAGCGAGGACGAGGGGGAGGTGGAGGAAGAGGGGAGGGGACAGGAGAGGAAAAGAATATCACTCCCAGGATGCGAGCGGCGGCGGCCCTTGTCGCCCCAGGGGCCGAAGTGGCAGCGGAGGAAGCAGCAGCAACAGCAGCAACAGCAGCAACAGCAGCAACAGCAGCAACAGCGGCAACAGCGGCAACAGCAGCAACAGCAGCAACAGCGGCAACAGCAGCAACTCCGGCTGCTTCGGCAGCTGCAGTGACAACGGGTGGGATAGAACCTCCATCCGCCACTGGCACTGCTCTTGCCGCTGCCGCTGCGGCTGCTGCTGCTGCTGCTGCTGCTGCTGCTGCTGCTTCTCCTCCTCATCCGCCATCCCCTCCTTCTCCCCGTTTTCCTCTTCCTCGTTCTTCTACTCCCCATACACAACAATCCTACCTCGCATTCCCCCCTCCTTCCTCCCTCGCCCCTGCAGTCGATGCTACGACGGCTCCTCCCCCTCTCTCCTCCCCCTCCTTTTCCTGCCTCCAATCAGAGGAGGGAGGTAGAGAGGAAGGGATAGAGGAGGGGTTTGGTGATGTGACTTTAGACTCGATTCGAAGACGTTTTTCTGTTGCTATGGACAGTCTGAATACGTCAGTGCACGAAAGAGATGAGATGGTGTTTGGGATCGGGAGGAAGGAAGGGAGGGAGGGGAGGAGGGAGGGAGGGGAGGAGGGGGGAAGTCTGGGGTTACTGGAAGAGGACTTGTCGTCGGTGGAGGGGGGGAAGGAGGAGGAGGAGGAGGAAGGAGCGACAGGGAAGGAGGTGTTTTTACCTACAACTTCGCCGAAGAAGAAGCGGAGCAGGCAATCGTCTGAAACGACTGGTGACACCGTGGCAGGAGTCGGAGGAGGAGGAGGAGGAGGAGGAGAGGGAAGAGGGGAAAAAGACAATATGGAAGAAGAAGAAGAAGAAGAAAGAAAAGAAGGAGGAAGGGATAGAGAAGAAAGAGCAAGAATGACAGCACCAGCAAAAGGTGAGGAAGAAGTAGAGACGAGCTTCCATGCGCTTGCCTCGCCCTCTCCCCCTTCAACCATTCCTCAGAACCATTGTGGTGACACCCCCATGTCGGTTTCATCTTCCTCCTCTCCCTCTTCCTCCTCCGCTTCCTCGTCCTTGCTCTTTGCAGGGGTAAAGGGTGAGGAGGCAGAGGAGGGGGAGGCAGAGCCAGAGGGGGATGAAGAGCAGGATCTCAGCGGCACTAACGAGGAGGAAAATGACAAGTACCTCGATTTTAAAGCAGAGGGTGAGGGAGGAGGCGGAGCAGGCAGAGGAGAGGGACAAGGAGGAGGAAGAAGAGGTGAGGGAGATGAGTTTCATTTTCATAATTTTTCATGTAGAGAGGAGGAGGCGGAGGAGGGAGGGGGGTGGGAGCAGGGGTTGGAGCAGAGGAGGGTGGCGCTTGGCACAGAGCTGCAGCGATTGTGTATTCAGATGGCATTATTGGAGGAAGATTCGTCGTCCGAGGAGGAGGAGGAGGGAGAGGAGGGTAGGAAGGGCATCAATGAAGAAGGGGTAAGAGGGAAGAAGGGAAGAGGAGGAGGAGGAGGAGATGATGATGTGGTGCATATGAAGGCTACGCTCCAGCAGAAGATTGAGGCAACGCGCGCTGCCTTGCGGGCGGTTGATGAGTGTATTTCGGCAGGGGACATTGTGTGAATGTGAGTATTTGTTGTAATTAAAAAAGTTAAGTCGGTGGTGATGGTGAAAGTACATGTGCAATCTGTGTGTGTATGGGTGAGGATGTGTTTGTGGTACGTGTAACGTGGGGGGAGGAGGAAGGAGGGAGGGGGTAAAAAGAAATTCATCCCCGCCCCTACTTTTGTAAAATCGACTAATGTACGCTTTATGCATCAAAACCACAAGTATAAAGCGACCTACAGACCGCAAGCAAGCAAAAAAGAAGAACTAAAGACCACAAGAAAGAGCCAAGACCCCCCCTGACATCTGACCCTGTAATGAAACAAAGGGCACAAGAAAGTTAAAATTGAAAGAGGGCAACGTTTGAACGTATTTTATTTCTAGGAAATTATCAGGCGACAGCCAAGGCAAATAATCGATACACAATCGTTGAACGCACATTTCCTGTGTAAAAAATTACCTAGTATGCTACACTTCCAACCTCCCCGATGCTTCAACCCTCTCCCACCGTTGGAAAGCGATCATGTCAATGCAACGAGTGGGCTCTCTGCCTTCCCTCTGTATCCACTCTCTTCCGACACACATTTCTGGATTTAAATACTCCCCTATCTCACCCTCAGGAGTGTGCACCACAATTTCGGCAAAGAAATATTTGCTCATGGTCTTTTCCAGGGATTGCTTTGGATCCGTAAATGGGCCACGCCACGCGTCGATGCCCTCTTCGGATGCCTGTGAGTCGCCATACTCTTTGCTTGTCACCCCTCCATTGACACGTTAATCAATGTAAATCGTATGACTCAAACAGCCTTTGGATTTATACGACTTTATATCATTCAAGACAGCCTTGGGTGGGCGGACAGTGTCTTTGTGGCCTGTGGCGCGTTTTTGTCCGGTTGTCGTCTCTTCGTCCTCCCCTCCCCAGCCCCTAGGCTCATGGCACTCGGCGTTTTTGTTTTGTTTGACACACGACGTATATCCAAGAATCACCGTCGTGTCAATCATTCCTGTCACATATACACAAGCGGGGCTGCCCCCCCCTCCTTTTAGCTTTGATGCTTGTTCATGTACGGCTCTTCCCCATACCTACACCCTACTACAGGAGCACCTTGGGGAAGTACTAACTAAACCGTTCCGAAGGCAGTCATGGGCGGCGGTGGCCAGAGGACGATGGTGCAAGCTATCTTTGAGGTAAACATACCGTAGATTTGTTGAAATAGTCGTGGAGGCCTTGCCTCCTGGGACCCGTTACGAGCTGAGCACGGCTCCTGCACTTGTGTTTGTCGTCGTCGCCGGGCGGAAGTGAATGACTTATGAATGATAAGGCTTATGTGTGTACACTCTTTACTGTTCCAGTTTTAATGCCTCCTATACTGCAATTCTAGCAATAAATTTCCATCACGACGAGATCACCCTGACACTCACATGCACACCCGTATCCCATGTAACCCATACACCAGGCCCCAGCCGCAACGACAACGGCAATCAACGCAACGACACGGATTTTGGACATCCCCTTGACGGAAGATGGTCGCAATATCCTATCGCCTCATCGTCAGCCACAGCAGCAGCAACCACAACCCCAAACCATCCCTTCAACCTTCGCCCAACCTTTCCCTCGTCCCCCAGCTCGCAACATCTACGAGAAACGGGACGGTACTCCGTTTTGGAACGCCCCCTTAATAGTAGCCATAGCTGCCAACATCATCTGGCCGGCCATGCTTCTCGTCTTAACGATATGGAGCATGTTGGTTGTCCTCTATTTCCGCCTCACCCGCTTCCTAACCGAGACCCTTCTCCGGACGCCCGCCGTTCACGTCCATGATGGCGACGACGCCCCCGTGGATATGGGCCTCTACTTCTTTGGACTCGACAACCGCTGCGAGAAGTGGATGCCCTCCCCTCCTGTCTTTTCTGACTCCTTCTCTCTCCCTGCCGCCACCTCGTCCTCCTCCTTCTTCGGTGGCACCAAGAAAAACAAGAGCACCAATGACCTTCCCCTCCCCCGAGGCCATTGCCAGTTCTTCGACCCCAACAAACCCACCGTCATATACGTGCACGGCTTTTCACGTCGGACCACAGGTAAGTACCCTGGACAAGAATGAGATCGGCCTCTTTCTTACTTGTGGGGATGGTCATAAACACTCATGCCCTCCCTCCCTCCCTACATCCAGCACGACGATTCCGCGAGACATTCAACTGGTCAAATAATGATAAGCAGTATGGACTTGATATCAATTCAGCGGATCGTTGGGTCCGAGAGGGGTGGAATATCGGGATTTTCTTCTGGAACAACCATGCTGACGGTGCGTTTGGGAGGGAGGGGAAAAGAATTGTTGGAGGGAAGTAAAGGGTATGTTGCTTTCTTTTTGAAGGAGGGAATGGCATTTGAAGAGATATGATATTATTTCCGGGCCATTTACTTACATATTTCTCTTTCTTGCCCTTTCGCATTCCCACCCATCCAGAGGAAATGCCTCAAGATACGGAAAGCAAAATTTGGACTTCCAACGGCCGCTGCGGAATGCGTTACCGTACCTTCTGCCCGAAGAAGGGCCACGTCACCTTCTACACCTCCTCCCGCCCTTCCTCCTCCATCTCCCAACAACTCGCCAATCTACTCACAGACGTTTTTCACGGTTCCCGGGCCCCCTACCGCCTCGTCGGCCACAGCTTAGGTACCCAGCTGGTAGTCCACGCCACCACCCTCCTCAGCCAGCAGAAAGACCGCGAGGAGAAAGAGGCCGCTGCCGCCATGGTGACTGCCACCGCTGCAGCAGCAAAGGCAGCAGCAGTAGCAGCAGCGGGGATGGCAGCAATAAAGGTGGCTCAAGATGGGACGTATGGGAATGGAAAGGAGAGGAAGAAGGCCATCAAGACAGCCAAGCGCGTAGCGGCCATGGCCAATGCCGCCGCCACGGCTACAGCTACAGCTACCGCAGCAGCAGCAGCAGCAGCGACACAGAAGGCACCGGTGCAACTGCCCACGAGAATATGCTTGTTGGATGCTTTTGCGACGTTGGGAGTGAAGGCTTACCTCTCTGGGTGGCCAGTCATGATGGTGGTGCAAAGAGAGGTGGTGGCGCTGCGTGATCTCGGCATTGTGTTCGAGCAGTACCAGACCAGCATGATCGGTCGTCGGGGGCTGCTCTTGCGGCATCTTACTGCGTTTGTGCAGCTTGACCCTCCCGATATCCCATGGTACCGCCTTCGGGCGCGACACGTTGCGGCAGTTCACATGTATTTCCTCTCCTTCAGTCATTCGGTGGATGGGCCTAAGCTCAAGAAAGCCGATCTTCGACGGCATCAATCCGCAGAGATTTGTTTCAGCTTGTTAAATGGAAAAGGGGGGAGTTTAGCGACCGGCTTGAGCGGTTTGAATGGCAGCGGCAGTGAGAGCAGCGGCAGCAACAGCATCAACAGCAGCAACAGCATCAACAGTGGCTGGGTGACGGCTGCCTCCTGTATTGGCCTCCCTGCTCTCGCTGCCAAAGCCGCACCGCCTCCCTCTTCCTTTACAACCTCCTTGCGAACCTCGACCTCGCTCTCCATACTGAGTCACAGGAAGAGCCAGAACAAACTCATCCTTGAAATGGACTTGCAAAACTTGCTCCAACCACCTCAAATTGAAGATGACGAAACTCCCTGCCCGACCACCGTGCTATGTACCACTACCAGCAGCAGCAATAGCAGTACCATCACCACTAGCAGCAGGAGCAGCAGCATCAGCAGTGGCCCTCGTAGCGTGGGCTTCAGCGCCATACTCCGTCGTCGGCTAGCCTCCTCCAAATCCAGCGCGCTGAGCAATGGCAACCTCAGCACCCTCCAAGAGTCCATGCCTCTCCTCCCTTCCAACATTGCCATTCCCCCTCCCCTTCCTCTTGTATCCACCGTTTCCGCTCTTTCCAGACCGCAGCAGCAGCAGCAGCAGGAGGAGCACCAACAACATCAATACCCGAACGGTCGGCAACGACACGAGCGATATTCCCCTCGGGCTTATGACGGGCATAACATGAATCATCTGCGGTGGTTGAAGCCCTCTAACTATAAGGAGGTGGAGGTAGGTGACTTTCCTCTCATGGCTCGGGCTTCAGACGCGGAGGTGAGGGAGCTGATGAAGTGTAATTATGTCTACAAGCAGTATCATGGGCACTTGTTTTTGAGGGTGTCAAGGGCGTGGTGAGTGAAATGAGGGGTAGGTGGGGTATACCTGAATCAAAATCTTCGTTCCAGAGAATATAATCAGTAGGTCGATCGCCTATGTATAGGTGAATACACAGTGGTACAAAGCAAAATAGCGAGGACAGATTTATTCAAACAGATAATAAAAGCAATTAAATAAATTAGAAGAACGACAGCAGGCGGACGACTTCCTTCAGGAGAGATAGATCAAATAGAGAACAGTTATTACGCATGAAAACAGAAAAGCAAAAAGAAAAGGTCATACATGAGCAACAATTGTACTAGCTACTTCCTTCCAATGTGCTTGACTTGGCCCATCCATTGCATTTCTTGTTTTGGCTTACCGGTGACGTACCATTCTTGTCTTCGCTCTCGACGAAGGACAGCTGTGCTTGAGGCTCTCGAGGCTGGTCTCTCCTGACTTGGTGACGTCTCGACTTCAGGCCCTGGCAGATGGGGCCTATTTTTTGCTCATTGAGGTTGGCATGGCCGGTGCCGCCACCCACTTTCTACCTGCCTAGCTTTCTTGACCCTGTGTGTGTGTGGTGGAATAGGAAAACGTTAGCAAGTTTCATCGATTTCGGCGAGGGCTCTCTCTGCACGCTTACGTGGGTGTCAAGAAGGGGGCGCCTTCCTTCTCCCGCCATGCCATAACTTTCAGGCGAGAAGCCACTGACGCGTGCATGCATTATCGCAAAACCTGGACTCGACGGTACAAATACCTTCACAAGACTTCATGAGCATTGCATTGCCAGGGTACTGTGATTTTTATTTTTCGCGGGAGTGTTCCATCCCTCTCGTTATGACTCTTGTTGTTGACAAGGCATGGCCAGACTCAGAAGGAAAGAAACCAGCGAAGAGCTGCAAATTTCGATTGCGTGTCTCATGCAGACCCAGGGCCACAGACGACAGTGAGACGTGTGTGTGGCATGTGAACACGCAGGAAGCATGGCTGTCGCCTCCTGCCATGTTTAGGCCTGGACGACATTCACCTCCTCGTGATGCTTTGTCATTCCCCCGCCGGCCGCCGACGGCCCACACACCTACCCCCATTCACGTGACACGAAACCCCAGCTTGTCACTTGTGCCCCATACTACGCATGCCTCTCAGGCCTAAATTCCTTTACCATAATACACAGCATATAGCACATAAAACCTACGCAGTTCCGTACTCCTTCAGCGGTCGCTGCCACTTCTTCTCATCACCTTTGCTGCTCTTCGCCCTCATTCCATCCTTCTATTCTTCGACACATCATACCATGCCGGGCCTCCAAGGTGTGCCACCCTCGTCGTGCATACACCAATCAAGCAGAGCCAAGCGCAAAATGCCCTTTTCCCCGTCTTCTTCCTCATCCTCATCCTTCCTCGTCGTTGCCGCCGCCAGTGCGGTTGCCGCCACTGCCCTGTGCGCCTCCTCTGCTTTGAGCTGCAGTAGCGGCAGCAGAACCGTGCAGGCCTTCCTGATGCCCTCCCTCACCATCTCGTCAACAATCACGTCGCGCCATCGTCATCAACACCAGCGCATCCCTCTTCCTGCTATCACCATGAGAAGAAGAGACATCCCTTCTTCCTCCTCCTCCTCGCTACAAGCAATCAGCCCTTTCCAGGAGCACTATCAAGGCAACGAAAATAAAAACAATAACGACGATGAAGACGAGGATGAAGCCAAGGCTGCTCTGACCCACGGCAGCAAAACGGCCACGGGTAAAGGCAGCAGCAGCCGTACCAGTAACCTATCTTCCCTCAGCGACGAAATAAGCAGCAAGTTCCAATCCCTATTTGGTACTATGGCGAGCTTCATCGGACAGGACGCCGCTGCTGCTACTGTTTCCGCTGCTGCTCTCGCCAAGACCAAGGGTGGGGCCGGTGGCCGTGGACGCAGCGCCACCATCACGCCTGGCAGCCCTTCTACCACCACAATCTCCTTCCTCGAGCCCCGCACCCCCGCGGAGCTTGCCGCTGCTACCCTCGCAAATCCGTGCGATAGTGCCTTGCCTACCTTTACTTCTACCCCTCCTTCCACCACCTCCCGGCGTCCTCCCTCCCTCTCGGCGACAGACGCTGCGCTAGGCAAGGTCCCCGATCCTGTGAATGAAAATATTGCAAGGATTTCGAGCAAAGTGCCAAACACCTGGCTGGCTGTCTGTCATTCCGCAGATCTGAAGAAGAAGGAGCTGAAAAAGGTGTGGGTGGACGAGAAACCCATCTGCTTGTTCCGGACCTCGAGTGGGGAAGTGAAGGCCATCAGTGACATCTGCCTGCACCGGGCTGCTGCCTTGTCGGATGGGTGGTTGGATGGTGACCTTGTAGTATGCCCTTACCACGCGTATAAATTTGACGGGGAGGGGAAGTTGAGATATATCCCCGGGGTAGACGAGGGTATGCTGGCGAAGAATAAACGGACGGCGAGGACCGTATGGTATAAGACCTACGAGCAGGGGGGGTTGGTGTATATCTTCCCCGATGCCATGAGGGCAGGGGCGATCGAGCAGCACGTGAAGCCTTTCCTCATACCCGAAGCAGAGGATCCGTCGTTTCGGGTGGTGGAAGGCGTGTGTGAGATCAAGGCGAGCGCGAATTTGGTGGTTGAGAACTTGCTTGATATGCTTCACATTTCTTACGTACACTCGTTTGGTAACATGCAGGAACCGCTGCCGTTTGAGGAGAACTATGAATACTTTTTTGACGACGAGGCGTCCCAATTGCTGCCATACGCGAGGACGACCTTCAAATACCGGGCAGGGCCAACGAGCATCAGTAAAGTGGTGGGGAAAATTCAGGAGGTGGTGGTGGAGAATGAGTTCCACTTGCCCTACACCACCGTGACGCGCGTCAAGTTCGGCCAGGACGTCAAGACGATCTACGTGGTGGCTGTGCCTGTTGAGGACGGGTTGACGGTAGTCCACTACAAGCTGTATCGAAATTTCATGTATGTTCACCCAAGGGACGAGTCAATTGTGAATAAAGGCCTGGATCAGTTTTTCCAGTCTGTCATGCGCTTGACCCTGAATGAGGATAAGGATATATTGGAGTCGTTGTACCAGGAGCACCAGGAGGGTTATGTCCTGAGTAGATATGATAAGCCCTTGAAGATTTTTAGGAAGACGATGAAGGAGTTTATGGAGGCGAGCAGGGCGAGGGAGGGTATGGCGGAAAGGCGGGCATTGGAGATGGAGTTGTTAAGGTTGATAGAACGGACGGAGAGGGGGAGGAGGGCCACCCGGGGTCAGCATGCAACGATTTTGTCGATTGTCAAGGGGTTGGAGAAGGGCTTTGCACGCCAGTTTGAGAGGGAGGAAGGGAACATGGGCGAGGTCGTGATTGAGGACAGTGCTGTAAATGGGACCTGGCATCTGGTCTATGCGAATCCGGGTGACCTGTCTGCCCTTCCTCCCGCCTCAGAGGAGGAGGAAATGGGGAGGCAGCAATGGCAGAAGGGCAGGAAGAGGGTGTTGCGGCCGGTGCCGGATGCCACGGCTGCAGCTGCTGCTAGTGCTCGACGCCTTATGACCCCCGCGCAGCAACAGGCAGCCTCCCGGCAGCAGCGCAAGCAGCAGCAGCAGCAGCAGCAGGTAGAGGAAGATGGATCTACCTCTCCTCCTTATTCGTCTCATCACTTTCCTTCTCCTCCATCTCCTACCCCTGTCCCTGTTTCTACTGCTACAACTGCTGCTGCTGCTCCTCGCTCTCCGCGTGAGGCTGAAGATGTCTTATTATATTCCGAAGAGGGATCTGCACGGTTGCAGGAACGCCTGCGCTCAGCGGGTGGAGAGAGATATTTGCTTGACTTTACCCCGAGTAAAGGCCGGCCATTGTGGGCGGATACGGACGAAAGCACGCAAACGATCGACACGGCTAACAATTTATTGAGCAATACGGCGGTTTACCAAGGGCTGCTGGGTATCACGACGAAGGTGGAATTGAACGGCGTGTTGTCCACACCGGGAATAGGAAAGGGAGGGAGGGAGGGGAAGGAGAGAGGTGGGGCAGGAAAAGGGCATAGACAGGATGTACAGTTTACGTCGGCGAAGGTGGATGTCGGGGGTTTTCAGGTGATGTTCCCTCATATGGACGTATTTGGGATAAGTGGTTGGTTGGACACAACATTTGTGGATGAGCATATAAGGATTTGTCGGGGAAATCGCGGATCAGTTTTCGTGTTGACGCGTCGGCCGTTGGTTGCTCCAGGCAAGGTGGGAAAGGAGGAGATTTAGGGAAGACGATTTTGTAATATTGTTTATTTTACCTCTGTTTTAACTCATTGTAGAATTGATTTCGGTGCTGTGTCCGTGCGTTTGTTCGCAATTGTATCTGCGGCTGGTTATGCTGTTACTGCGGTAGTCGCGTGGTAATGTAATAAGTGGGAAAAGTGGCCTACATGCTTGTGAAAATATTGATTTGGTTTGTGACTACTCTGTTGCAGCTGCCTGGTGACGGATGTGGGGGCAGAGAGGAAGGGAGGGAGGTATGGAGGGAGGGAAAGAGAGAGTGAAACATAGACCCATTTCCAGGAAAAGTTCAAACGATGACAATGATGGAGTCGAAAAGCACGCTGTTTGACAGAGCAGGGAGAAAGGAGAAAGAGAAGAGGTGTGTACAAAGTTTGCGTCAAGACATGATGAAAGGAGGGAAGGACAGCGGATGTTGATTAGAGCGGTGATGTGGCCCTGAGAAACAAAGAGAGTAAATGAAGAGCCATCAGGGATTAGATAATCATACACATTAGAACATTACAAATTGATTTGTGAATGGAAAGAGCGGAAGCTTAAGAGAACAAGCAAGTAAGGAGGACGGAGAGAAGAGCGAAGGGTATACATAGAGATATATTTGTCATTTCCGTTTACGAGTGGTGAGGGTCGATCAAATTATGCTTCCCTCCCCCTTTGTTTGTCTGTGTGTGTAATGTGAATGTGTGTGCAAAGGAAACCCTTGCAGGCAACAAAGACAGGGAGAAGGCAGGACCGCCAGTGTTTGATGACAATTGAGAAAGAAGCTTTCGACCTTGTATGTGCAGAGCTCTGATGTAGAAAACAGTCTTTGCGAGAGATGTGCTCATGTTTCTATACTCTATGTAGCGGCGGCGGCAGCAGCAGTAGCAACAGCAGCAGCGGCAAAGGGAGAGAGTAAGAGGAGAAAGAGAGCGAGCATCAATCAATGGCCAAATATGTCTAACAAATCCAGCATCGTTAATAATGAATATCATCAAGACATGGCTGGAGAGAGGACAGCACCGAGAGGCAAAGAAAAAACGCTCGTCCAAGAGAAAGAGATAAAAAGTGGAGGAATATGCAGTCTGCGTAGATCAAGGATTAAGGGGGGTAGAGGGCATTTCGGCCCCTTCGCCTACTTCTTCCACAACGCGTAACATGACGCTTGAAGGTTGTTGTTATTGTATCTTTATTTGTCCAGTCCAACTCCCTCCCAAAGAGAAGAAAAAGAATAATAATAATGAGGACACAGGAAAAAAGAAGTGAGACGAGAAGGATGCAAATACACTTCCCTTTGTTGAAAATCTGCTTTCTTCTATCGTCATTCCCTGGCATAAAGGAACGGGTCCACATTTGTTTCCCTGCTGCTGCCCTACTGGCTTGACATGTGTTCATTTTGCACTCACAGATTGGTATTTAACTCTAGTCTGACTATTACACAGAAGCTCCACCGTTGCCGCTCTCCTACTCCCTCCCTCCCTTTATTCGCGAGAGCCACTCTTTGTTCTTCTTCCATTACTCTGCTACCTACTAATATCCTTTCTCCCCTACTCTTCCCACCTACCCCTTCCTTTTCCCTTCAATTGAAGCCCCCTCCAGAAACTTATACACGCTTGAAAAGTCCTTCCCGCCCCACCCAGCGACCTGCATCAGCGCATATACCTGCTGCGCCACCGCTCCCAAGGGCAAGGGGACCCCTCCCACTTTGTTTGCTACATCCCCCGCAATTCCTAAATCTTTCTGCATCAACCTAGAGGTGAATCCCCCTTGGTAGTCATTTGAGGAAGGGGCGGACGGAATAACGCCCGGGCAGGGGTTGTAAAGTTCCGTGACCCAGGAGCGGCCGCTGGAGGAGTTGAGGACCTGAGAGAGGGAGGGAACAAGGGAGAGTTGGCCGGGGTGAATTTATGTATGGGTGGGTAATGGGTCTGGCAGAGGACACGGCAGGGAGGGGAGGAGGAATTCAGGGAGAGGGATTGAGTAACGCACCCCGTTTAAGATCAGGGGGTCCATCCCCAAGGCCACGCCCAGACGCATAGCTTCCGCGACGCCAATCATATTCACTCCCAGCACTAAGTTGTTGCATATTTTGGCAACGGCCCCCGTGCCAGGCCCGCCGCAATGGACGACCTTCTTGCCCATGTGCTTCAATATAAACGCCTCGGCTTTCTCGACGCTCTTCGCCTCTCCTCCCACCATGAAAGTCAGCGTCCCGGCCTCTGCTCCCCCTATACCACCACTCACGGGGGCATCAACCATTTCGAGGCCTCGAGTAAGGGCTTGAGCGGCTAAGGCCTTGCTTGCCGTGGGGTCAATGGTGCTACCATCAATTAGGAGTGTCCCTGCCTTGGCGTGTGGGATGAGTACCTGTCCCACCACGGCTTCCACGTGCTGCGTGGCCGGGAGCATAGTCATGATAATTTGAGTTGTCTGCGCGATTTCCTCGACGGAGCTGGCAAGGCGGGCGCCTTTTCCTTGGAGAATAGCCATGCCCTTCGGGTTTGTGTCATAGATGACGACTGGGAGGTCAGTCTTGGAAAGCAAATTGCTCGCCATGCGCGACCCCATTTGTCCCAAACCAATAAAACCCATTTTAATCGGCGATGAAGAGTTTGAGGTGCTCTGATGGCGGCTTGTGATAATGACAAGGGGATCGGGAGTGCGGTCCCTCAAAAAAGGCGGCGTTCTGCAGAGAAAGGAGGAGGTCATGTCGCGATATAGGAGACGCCTTGCGGGACAAGGCCAGCAATTCATGATCAAGCTTTCACTTGAGTATATACTTGCTCGTTTCCTTTGGTGGTGCACGCAGAATTTCCTGTACTTTATGGGGCGTGGGTATGGGTGTCAGAGTTGGGCTTGAAGAAAAGAGGCTCTCTCCGCTGATTGGCGATGTTCGGTGCGTTGCCTTCACTCTAGAAGGCTTTGACACCCTCTCGATCCTATTTGAGGACAGTCCACAACAGCCTAGAGGCTTCTCGAGGACGTCGCTTGGTATTTCTGCCAGGTCCCAGACGCTGGCGGCAATTTTTTGGGGCCTTCGCTTCCCTTGCCTCTTCGTTTCCTGTTCTTTCAAGGCATGACATGCTCAATTTTCCACGCTCCCAGACACAGACACAGACACAGACTTATAACCCCATCGACTCTTGTAAACATGCTAATTCCTCGACACTCCTCGGGTCTGGTGTTGTCAGCGGCCGCATCAATGCGTCGCGTCACTGCCACTGCGGCTGCGGCTGCTTCTACTGTTGCTTCTTCCCGGCTCCTCCCGCTGACGTCCTCCTCCTCTTCCTCCTCTTTCTCGTGCACCCCATCCTTATCCTCGCTTCTCCTGCACCACAGTCCTTTGCACCGCTCCATTCTTGAATTTGGTCGCCCCTTTTCTTCTTCCGCCACAATCAGCAGTAGCAGCACCACCGACCACCCCAACCACCACCAGCACCATCCCGAAGCCGCGGAATATGTGCAGAGTGCCGCCGAAGAAGGAGGGACTGACGCTTTTTTTGACAAAACCTCAGTTCTGATGGAAGTGGAAGACTGTCCGGGGGCCTTGGCGGAAATGCTGTCCTACTTTGCTGCCCATAATGTGAATATCACACGTTTAGAGAGCCGTCCGACAAAGAAGCAATTGGACGGAAAATTCACCTTTGTCATGTATCTCGATTTTGATGGCTCTCGAGGCGAAGCGCACGTCGACGCTCTATTGAATGAATTGGGACAACACACTCATAGTCTACTGGTGTTGGATAAGACGGACGTGCCTTGGTTTCCCCGGCAGGCCTCGCAGCTGGACGCCATTGCCAATCGGGTGTTAGACGCAGGGGTGGACTTGACGAGTGAGCACCCGGGATTCTCTGACCCTGTTTATCGTGCCCGACGGGGTGAGCTGGCGGAGGTGGCGAGGAAGTATGTGCATGGGGAGATTATTCCACGGATTGAATATACGATGGAGGAGGTGGAGACCTGGGGAGCGGTGTGGAGAAGACAGGAGGAGTTGCTGCAGCGGCATGCCTGTAGAGAATACCTGGATATATTGGGGTTGATGAAACAGGAGTGTGGATATGGGCCGCAGAGCATCCCACAACAGGCGGACATCACCACATTCTTGTCGAGGAGGACGGGGTTTCGCTTGAGGCCCGTGGCGGGATTGTTGAGCTCGAGGGACTTCTTGAATGGACTGGCCTTTCGCGTCTTCTTTTGTACGCAGTATATCAGGTGAATGAGGAGAAAATATTGATTCCGCCTCCTATCCACGTGGCCTTAACCCCTTCCCTTTGTTGGCACCGGTTTGTCGCTTACTGCAGTGCCAGCTCTTACGCTCATCGGAGACCGTCACTCCCTCACCTATTCCCCTCCTCTGACAATCCCACAAACACGCATACCAAAAGGCACCATTCCCGCCCGCTCTACACTCCCGAACCTGATATATGCCACGAGCTCCTGGGTCATGCCCCGCTATTTGCGGATCCTGATTTCGCGGACTTTTCGAATGGTGAGGATGGGTTGAGAGGGAGGAAGGGAGGGAGGGAGGGAGGGAGGGAGGGAAGGAGGGAGGGTAAGATTGACTCGCTCTGCGCTGCGCATGAAGCGAATGCAGACGCTTGTCTTATTAATCCAATTGCATCATTTCCCCTCCTACGGTCCTTTCATCTACCACCCTCCCTCCCTCTCTCTTTCCCTCACTCCCTTAGAAATCGGTCTCGCCTCCCTCGGTGCCTCGGACGAAGAAGTAAAGAAACTTGCCTCCTGCTATTGGCACTCCGTGGAATTTGGTCTTTGTAAACATCAACGACAGCAACAGGAAGAGGGAGGGAAGGAGGAAAGCGCAAATAGCGGCAGCAGCACCATCAAGGCCTACGGCGCTGGCTTGCTGTCCTCCTTTGGTGAATTGGAGTATGCGTGCGGAGGCGGCAAAGGGGGAGAGGGAGGAAGGGAGGGAGGACCGGTATTCTTGCCATGGGACCCGGAGGTGGCTGCAGTACAGGCATATCCAATCACGACTTATCAGCCTGTGTATTTCGTAGCGGAGAGTCTGTTAGACGCGAAGGAGAAGATGAGGAAATATTGTGAGAGGAAGATGAGTCGCCCCTTCTTTGCCCGATACATGCCTGTAACGCAGAGTATTTGGGTGGACCGGGCTGTGAGGGTGGGAAGGAAAGAGGGGTAGGCTCTTGTTACTCCTCTTTCTCCATAATCACTCGTAGGGAGGGAAGGAGGGAAGGAGATAGGGGTGGATCAGTCAAGTATACGGAACGTTTGGATGGAGCGCGGGATGAGAGTAGATCGGAAGGCGAGACATGGAGGAAGGAAGCGAAGGTCATAGACACCTTTGAGTCAAGAAGTCAAACTTCCTGACAGAGAATCAGGATGGACGGATAGAAAGGAGAGGTAGAATGAACGGATAGAAAGGAGAGGTAGAATGAACGGATAGAAAGGAGACTCGGGAGAATATAAATTGAAGTCCGAGAAAAAGAGAAAATTATAGTGGTGGGAAAGAATAGAAAAACAGAGGTTCAGCAACATATAAATTGAAAATTTTGAGGGGCGAAAAAGAGATTTAGGAGTGTGTGGATATTGTGTCTTCCATGTAATCAGAAACAACCAATCAAGGTAATTCTTGGTGTGTAAATTTCGAGCTACCTCAATAATGAATGTAGAAAGGAAAGAATGATTTGTCCCCCGCATGACAGATACATACTCTGGTGCTGTGAGAGCTATATATATTGCTCTTGCAAGCCACTCTTCATTGTCTTCTTCTTTTTCCTGTCGGGAGAAGGCAGGCATTGTCTACCACCTTAACACGCAAGGAAAGCATAAACAAATCGCGACGACACCAATCAAAACGCGAATCAAAAAATACTTTTAATTGCACTTTTACACGTCTTCTAATACCTATTTCTATCAAATGGTCCTCTTGCTCTGTTGCACACTCTTCTCCATTCTCACCAAGGCAATCGGTGGTGGTCTGAACTCACCCGTCCCCAGACTAAATTGTAGTGTAGCCTAGCTCCCCGCCGCCTGACTACGTTCATAACATTGAAGATGTTATTGTTGTCACGTCGATAGTATAATCAAATGCGAACGCGATGGGACCGAATCTCCCACTTCCTAAAACGAATTCGAAAACCGGTACGTTCGATACGTACGTGCGTGGGACGTGGGGCTGGAAGAAATGTTGGTGGTGGTCGACATGTATAAAATCGCCTGGTACAGAAGATGCGCACGCACACATCTACACGTGCAAGTGGTGGATGGGATGTCGCACCATTGGTCAATTCAACTTCTGCCACCGCCTTGCTCTTTTCTCTTTCTTGTTCTGAACCACCGCGTGCGAAAGGCATTGGTGCCTGCGTTCAATCGAAACCGTTATTCAAACTCTCTCAACTGTCCTCTCTTGTGTGTTTCTGCCATCCCCTTAAAATTCCTATTTTTGCTCGGTGCTGCATACTCCTCTCTCACCATTTTTCATCCTTATGTTCATATATACAGGTATCTAGCCAAAAAGGAAGCATGTACACGGCGTGTACCGACATCTACCCACAGTCCCCTCATCTTAAGTCCCTAAAACCACACCCTCAACCCTCCTTCTACCCCTCCCATCCTTTCAGACAATACCTACTGCCCCAGGCGCTGCTGTTCCAGCAGTTACAATGGCAGCCGCGGCCGCGGCCGTTGCGGGGGGCAATCCCCACATTTTCCATTTCAATACGGGCTCCAAGCTCTTGTCATTCTCCACCGCTTCCTTGATCAGTCGTTGCGCTTCTTCTAACTTGCCACACTTGGATTCCATCAATGCCCAAGCCTGAAGAAGACGAGCATGGGTAGGGTACCGCTCAGTGGCTTCCTGAAAGAGCCGGCGGGCCTTGGTGTAATCCTTAGCGCGTTGCTCGAGCAAGGCCCACAGGAAGTAGGTGTGTGCAATCGCATTCTCGGTCCGATACCCCTTCCATTGAAAGAGAAAGAGCTCGTAAAACCTTCTTGCGATTTCCATCTTGCCAGATTTAAGGGCCTTCCGGGCGGAGATGTGCAGCAGGGCACAGCGCACGTCGAGTGGGTCGTCGTCGGAAGGAGGCAAGGGGCGGTAATTCTTAATGAGAAGGCCCGTGTCAGTATGGACAACGTTGCTCGAGGAGCGGGAGGAGGAGGTGGCCGTGGACGAGGGAGGGGAAGACGAAAGGGACGCGCGGGTCATGCTGGATGCACAGGGAGGGCGCAGTGTGACATACCCGACGGCCGTAGGTGCCAGAAGCAAGCAGCATACGGCAGTTGCCGTGGCAGCCCTGAACAGGCGACGAGACAGGCAGGCAGTAGTGATAGGCATAGTTATGGTAGGTGATTGGTATACGATGACAGCAGCAATATCTGTCTTTATTTGGTGCGTGGCGTGTATAGAAAAATGTGAAGTGAGGACGTGTGGCACGGCGGAAAACTAGTTGACACGTTCCTTGACCCTCTGCCTTCAGCGGGGTTCGGTGTGTTGGTTGCGGTGTCAACGAGGACGCAAGGTGGCCTGTTGCATTTCGTAACAATGTGCTACAGTGAGTATTTAGTAGTTCCCTTGAAAGCCTGGGGACGTAGGGCGCACACGATATCGACCTGCCCGGGGTTTCCACGCTTTTGAGCTGCCGAAGGAAAGCAGCGGAGGCTAGAGGCAGGGGCCTACAGAATGTGGCAGGAGGTCATGGCGTGCACATCACGGCATGCGAAGGCTTACAAAGGAAAGCACACACACACATGATAAAAGAAACGAACAAAAGGCAAAAGACAAAGGACACGAATTTCTTCACAAGCCTGCTCGTGCCTCCGGCCCACATTTATACGGCGTGTGCTGGCGGCACACGTCCGGCCGTTAACTGAGAGTGAGAGTCTGCTCCCTAGCCAAGTCGCAATTGCGACGACCAGGTGTCCGCATTTTGGACTTAGGCACACATATGCACATGACCATATCGATTGTGAAAATCGAATTGGAGGTCGCCCTATCGAAAGGCACAAGACTCATGACAATCTTTGACGTCGACCCTCCAGAAAACAGCTGTCGCTCGAGATTGTCAAGGAGCAGTTGTTCGCCCTTTTTCGTCGCCACAGGGCCAAAAGCAATGATCGCATCAGTCCCGATTTACTGTTATGTATGTTGCGTTATTCTTTTCCCCGTAATTTCTCCTGGTCTTTATGGTTACTCGTCGTTACTGGCTCTTTTTGGTGCACCCACTTCTCTCCATTTTTCTCCTCCCCCACTCTGACGCTCTTGGACTTCCTCTAAACATCTCTCTATCTTGATTATTATCGGTTTAAAACTCTTATTCGTTGAAAATAATACTACGGGTGGTGCATTTCCTATTCGTTCGTCTTCCGCAAGTTTCGATAACATTCAATCTCCGCTGGCCTGTACAAAGACACGTGCGTTCCCCCCTTCCTTTCTCTTCTCCATTTCTTCACAATACGCCCATGTCCTTCATCCCTCTTCCTTGGAACAAAAGCAGAAACACTCTTATCTTCCAAAGATTCCAAATTATTACAGTCATCCTCCCTCTCACTCTTCTTCGCTCCCTACCCATCCCGGTCTACACAGAAAAAAGTGGATAATCATCCTTCATCTCATCATCCAAAAATTCGTCCACATATTCTTCAATCACCGCCTCCACACTCCCATCTCTCGGAAAACCTAGCGCCTTCGCCCGGTGGCTATGCATGATCTGTGGCATGCCTCCGACAATGCTGCTCACCAATGGATCCACCTTGACAACCACCTCCCCTATTGGAATACCCCTCCCCTGCGCAATCTGCCGAGTGTGAAACAAGAGCTCATCCATCGTTGTCTGCAACGCCGGCAAGTTAACACTTCGGTCAAATCCCAACTTCTCACTTTCAACCTCAGCCAAAGCCAACAAACACTTTATCGTCCGTCTCGCAGAAATCACTGGATGTGACTGGCGCGGGTCGATAGGAATGACATAGTCATGTCCCATCAGCACCTCTCGGACCACGGCCGAGAAACACCCGGTCGCTGCACCATTCACATTACCCGGCCTCACAATCACTGTAGGCAACCTCCCCGTCCTTCCATCGATCCACCCCTTGCGTGTAAAATCATTAATCAAAAGCTCCCCCATTACTTTCGTTGTCCCGTACGTGCTCTGAGGCACTCTCTTGGTCTCGTCGTTTACTTCACTGGCGGGGCCGAAGGCAGCAATGGAAGAGGGGAAGACAAAACGCACGGGTTGTCCCCCAGCTTGACCCTGGGCGTGGAGGGCTCGGGCTTCTTCGAGGATGTTGCGGGTGCCGTCTGGTGTCGAGGGCGGGAGGAAAGGGAGGAGGGGGAAAGGAAGGAGGGAGGAAGGAAGAAAAGATGAGTTTACGTCGTGACCGCACGGTAATATGCATTAAAACCATATCATCCCCCAAAATAAGTATGGAAGCGGACGTACCGAGGTTCACGCTTAAGCACTTGTCAAACTGCGTCTCTCCCTGTCCGCTCATGATCGAGGCCAGGTGAAATACCACCACCCCACCAGAGCCTGGTCCCGGGTTCAACACCTCCTGTACGAGCTTCCGATCGGTAATGTCTCCTCGGTAGCTCTCCAAGCGAATGTTGGAGGAGGCACCGTTGGTAGGCCCGTTGGGGAACACCTGGACTTTGGTGTCGCAGGGAATGTGGGTATCTCCAAAAATATCGTCAAGAATGGCAATACTCTCCAGGGCTCGGCCGTTCAATCGCTTCCGTCGTAGCAGTGTCTGGCATAGATATCGTCCCAAGAAGCCTCCGCCTCCTGTGACCACCACTTTGATGGTGGGTGCTGCAGACGCCATAAAATTGAGGAAGGAACTGTGCGGATCCTTTCTTGCTTGTGCTTGACTTCGCGCAGAGCTGATGTGCTGTCGCTGCCGGTGCTGCTAATGATACTTTCTACTGCTGCTTCTTGGCCCACCACCTCCTGCGCACCTGTGTCGTGTAAGTGATGTCGGGAGAAGTAGCTGAGTGTGCATGCCGAAGTTGAAGCAGCTGGAAAGCGCGTGAACCAATGTTGTGAGACAGCAGCAGGCCTTTGGTGCGCGCACCAGCAACGCTGCCTCGTGATCGTACAAGAGGTAAAGCGATAAAATTTTATGTGTGTACACGCGCCGTGGGTGTGTACTTTCATAATTGGTGGCGAGGGTCGCTACTGGGAAAAGGTCTCTGCCCTGTTGTTCTTGATCTTCATGCTTCAAAAAAGTTAGGAGGCAGCAGGCAAGCAGCCAGCAGCTTCCAGAGGCTCTAGCACAGCCAAACCAGGAGGATGCCCTGGTAAAGGCAGATGTTCAAGAAGGAGACTGGTGTAGTCATCCTGCTGGTGTTGGCTCTTTAAACCCTGCGTGCCGGTGTGGTATTGGAAAGAGTTAGGTGTCATCCGAGCGTGGGAGGTTTCCACGGGTTTCCAATCAATCATCCGGGCACCCCCTTGTTCACGGCTGCTGCATCATGACCCTCGTTCAGACCTGGCCTTTGCTTGTTTTACGCGTTCTGCCTCGAGCAACTTATCCATCCTGTACTCTCTACATAATCGGCAGCGCGGAGCCGTGGTCAAGTATGCGGCGTCTCCTGGTGTGCAATGGCGGCAGCACGGCCGCCACTACCAGAAAAACCTTCCTTGCCTCCTCCCATTTCCCCTCCTCCTCTTCCTCTTCCTACTCCTCCTCATCCCCCTACTCGCCCCTCCTCCGTCGGCTACCACCACCCCCCTCCTCCCAAGCGTCGTCGGCCGCCTCCCTCTCCACCGCCACCCGCCTCATGGACAGCATGAGCTTTGAACCCCGGGTGGGCAAGGCGCCAGGCACGTCCAGCAGCAGCACTAATGCCACCCCTCCCCCCACCCGCCGCACGGGCGCCATCGCCTTGAAGGTCGGCATGATGGGTGTATACGACCAGTGGGGGCAACGGTACCCATGTACAATCCTTGCGCTCGATTCAGTGCAAGCGTTGCAGATCAAGAAGGACGCGACAGACGGGTATACTGCAGTCCAACTGGGTGCAGGCGAAAAGAAATCAAAAAACGTCTCTCAGCCCGAAAGAGGACACCTCGACCGGTGGATTGATGGGGATGGGACTGCACCACCCAAGCGAAAATTGTGGGAGTTTAGGGTGACGCCCGATGCACTGCTCTTACCAGGCACGCCCGTGCTGGCGCAGCACTTTGTTCCGGGGCAACTGGTGGACGTGGCGGGCACGAGCAAGGGGAAGGGGTTTCAAGGTGTGATGAAACGATGGGGTTTCAAAGGCCAAGGTGCCTCCCACGGCGTCTCTGTCTCGCATCGTTCTCTGGGGTCCACGGGACAAAACACTTCCCCTGGGCGCGTGTTTAAGGGCAAGAAGATGCCGGGCCGGATGGGGGGGAAACGAGTGACGGTCCAGAACCTCTGGCTGTACAAGATTGACACGGAACGCAACCTCCTCTACATTAAAGGCCACATTCCCGGCAACAAGGGGGCTTTCGTCCGTGTCACCGATGCCGTGAAGGGTGCGCGTTTCCCTGCCCCTCCACCTATTCCTACATTTGTCCCCGAGGAGGGAATCACCTATCCGAAGGAGATAACGGCACAAGCGCCGGATGTGGACCCGCTGACGCCGCCGGAGGGGAGGGACGACGAGTAGAGGGCGGGATTGGTGGGGGGAGGAAGGGAGGAAGGGTGTTTTAGAATGGCGGCGAAGAAGAACGAACAAAAGAAGAAAGCACTTTCGATACGAGAAGAAAGGTCTTTGCGCGGAAGGAGGGGGGGATGATGTTTTGTACCCCTGTTCGTTATGGTTGGTTAATTCTTGAAAAACACCCCTCGGTGCCTCATGGTACGGACTTTACGCCCAGTAGCATTTTTCTCCTGTACACTCTCTTCCTCCGCGACCTAGTCATGTGCATGTTCTAGGAAGCACCACTAGTGCCCTCCACCGTCCACAGCCGTTTCTCTCACGCCACAGGGCACCCTCGCCCCCGCCCGCCCTCCCTCCCTCCCTCCCTCCCTCCCCTACCTAGTCAAACGCGTAGTAATCCTCCACCGTTGACCACCCCACCACCTTCTGGATTGCTTCTATCCTTTTTTTTATCGAACCTCCGTCCCCTACGGGTTGGGTCAACGGGTACAAAAACGCCATCTGCCGCGACGCTGACCGAAAGAACACCAAGCCATCCTTCGGCGACATCAAGAATTCGATATCGTCAATCCCGCCCGGGGGCACTTTACTCCCCACCTCTGCTCTCAGGTAGTATTGCTTGCTCCCGTTGTCAACCTCCACGAGCTTCACCCCCTCTTGGGCTTCGACGGCACGAACGAGGGAGAGCCATGCTGACGGGGTGTCAGCAGCAGCACCTCCGTACACCCAGGGAGACATGTACTTGCTCGCAGATTGGACACTGCTGCTGCTGATACAGTTTTCGGCCGATAGACATTTTTGGGGGCGTGAGGTGACTGGATCGATACCGGAGCGGGCACATGTGACGATGGTGAAGGAAGGGTTGGACTCGCTGGTGCAGTCTTCGAGGCCCGGAAAGGCTTGGGCAGAAGACAAGGGGAGGAGGAGTATGGGGAAAAGGGTGCAGAGGAGTTGACGAGCAGTTGTAGAAGCAGTATTAAATGGGGAATAGGAGACTGAAGAGGGAAAAGGAGGACGAGATGAAAATAAAGAGGAGAGAAAGAGGGAGGAGGAGGAGGAAGAGGGGCAGGGTGTGAGCTTGCTAGGAGGAATGGACGCAAAGCGAGCAGATAGAGAAACACTTGACATTGATTCTACTGCTGCTGTCGACGATTGCCGCAAGTAATTTGATAGGCGCCAGGCATGGGTAGGGTTCAAGAGGAGGGTCGGGACGATGGCTAGGAGGGGAAAGAGAACCAAGCCAGGAGGCCGTGCGCGAGCACTGTGGAGGCTGCACATTTTGAGCCTGTGTATGATGGATGTATGATAAAAATTGATGGATAAACAGTAGGCTGCATGTTTAAGAATCGAATGGAAAAATCATGTCAGTGGGCGATGCGGCAAGGAGTGGCGCATTTTCCCTCACGCCTCATTCGCCTTCGTCCCACAACAAGCAGCCAGGCGAGTCCGAGGAGAACATTGGATCCTGGTCAGAGTAGCGACGGGAGTGGCGGTGGCCCCTGCCGTGCGGGCGTATCATTTGTTTGTTTACTGCGCTTGTGTACTGGATAGACGCAAATAACATAATGGGAGCGTATGGTCATGGTTGACCTGAGAATCTACCAGAGCCAAGCAAGCAACGGTCTCCCTTGTGCTCGCCAGCACTGACGAGACGAGTCGGATCAGAACTGACCACATTTTGATCTTCTTCATCCTCCCACCTACACAGCAACATTAAGAAACTCAGGGATGTTTACCATAAGGCGGTGACGAGAGGCTTTCATAATCCTTCCCTCTCTTCACACGGGCTTGGACGTTGTCCGAGCCAATCGCCAGTCAACCTGCGCCTATCCCCCACACCAGGCTGACCACATTCTTGTTTCTCTCCTTGTCGGTCCCACCACACATAGATCACAGTCTCCTATCCCGTTTCCACCGTCACAATGAAGACCTTTGCTGTGCTTACGCTGGGTTCTCTGGCCATGTCCCAGGCCTTTATGGCGCCCTCCCCAGCCGCATTTGGCCCCATCAGCAGATCAGCGGTGCGATCTTCCGCTGGTCGCAGCATGAGGATGGAGAACTTTAACCTGCCTGTGGGAGAGGACCAGGCCGAAAACGTGCCTACCAGCATGTTGGGCGAGGCCAACTATCGCAAGTTCGTGGCGTCCTACAAGCCTGATGGCATGATCGTCGGCGGCGCCCGCTACCCTCTGTTCAGGCGCGTCTCGGAGCTCAAGCTTCTGTCCCTGACTGCCGAGACTGGCCTCTTGACTCGCCTGGAAGAGTTGGGCCTGAAGTTGAGTGACCTGGAGAAGTTGCTTCCCTTGGCAGAGGAGCTCCAGTTGTTGCAACTGGCCGAGAAAAACCAAGACCTGATTCTCCAGACCCTGGCCCCTATTGCTATCGAACAAGCCCCTGCCCTCCTCCCCATCCTCACCGCTGTGCTGCGCACGCCTCCCACAACCTTTTACGCCGTCGCTGCAGCTGCTCTGGCCGCTGAGGCGGGCATTGTCCTCGTGAGCGGTAACCCTCTGATTGACGTCCTTGCTGGCATCCCCCTTGTGGGCGTGGCCGCCGTCTCTGCTGTGGCCGGCACCATTCTGTCCTCCGGCATCAGTGTCCCGTCCGCTGGCCCCCGCAAGATCAGATCTGTCTCCTCTTCTTCCTCCTCTGCCGATGTGACCCCGAAGTTCAAGGTCGGTGGCGGTGCCAAGAGCGGGAGGGTGAAGGCAGCCAAGCCCATTAATGCCCCGGTACGTCCTAATAAACTCCATGTCATTTCCAGAGTCAATATCTGAACGGAGTCATTATCCTTTGCAATTTTCCTCTCGTCGCTCATCCTTAAGTAAATTTTGCTTCAAGTCAACACCAAGACAAGGAAGCGCCTCTCTGATAGCACCCAAAACCCTCCCCAACACTTGATACAAATTTATGCAGGTCGTGACCGTCGCTCCCCCCAAGAAGGCCTCCGCTCCCGTGGTCAGGGGTCCCCTCTCGGCCCCCGCCCGCAGTGGCGCTTCCACCGGCGTCAAGGCTCCAGCCCCGAAGGCCGCGCCCGCCGTCAAAAAGGCTGCCGCTGCACCCAAAGCCGCGCCAGCGGCCAAAAAGGCTACACCCGCTGCCAAGGCCGCGCCCGCTGTTAAGAAGGCCGCGCCCGCTGCCAAAAAGGTTGCCCCAGCCGCGACTGTCGCCGTGAAGAAAGCTGCGCCGGCCCCTAAGAAAGCCTCGCCTCTATTGGCGGTCAAGAGGGCCCCTGTGGCGGCCGGGAAGGGCTCGTTGGGCAACATTCCCAAGGCCAAGAAGTAAAGCAGTGGAACAAGATAGTGTTTGATTTATTGAAAGGGGCTTCGGATGTTGCCTGGTGGGCGAAAGATGAAGAAAGGAGGGAGGGAGGCAAGGGAGGAGGAAAGCACGTACAAGGATGCATGCGCACGCTTTTTTGGTGGTGATCTTTGCTGGTTTAATGTTATTCCCGCTCACTGAAGTATAAAATAGCGATCCACAATTAGTCATAAAGTGGGAAGGAAAAAATCTGCGGGAAAGAGAGCGCGTGTGAACGTGCGTGTATGGATGTAAGAGAGGAGTGTCTGCGTCATGTTGCACCCTCTTCAGACATCCATCTGGTGGGCGGGTGCAAGCCCAAAACTGGATGTGTTTCTATGTGCTATTTGTCAGGTGGTTTTTGTGTCATCCTTAGTTGGTGGCCTTCGTGTGCCTAGGGTCTTGCTATTTTGAGTGCATGGGGAAGTAAGGTAGGAAGGAAGGAGGGGGGGGAGGGCAAGCGAGTGAGGCTGCCTAAATTGATATCGGTTTTTTTCGTGCTGCCCAGGCATGCACTTCAACCGCGAAGGAAGAAAAAAGAAAACATGAGAAACAGCAGGAAACCAACGACAATCAGAAGCTTGCTTTCCTGCTTTGTCAGGTACGATTTGAGCGCTTGAATTCAAGGGGAGGGGAGGTCTGGAATTTGCGTCAGCTGGTGAGCCACGTGGGTGATGATTCCTCTTCAGCTTGGACATGGGGCACGCGCGTGCATGCCTGGCTTTGCCTTCTTGACGGCTTTCCGTGTGATGCTGATCTACGGGTGGGTGTAGTGTTGTTGTGTTGGTACGTGGCCGTTTTTGCTCGGGTTTCGAAAGGCTCCAAGCACGAGTCGGATTTGCTCGCTTCTCCCACCACATCTCATTGTTCCGAGATCTAACAACACTCTGCCATGCTGTCGAGCACGCGTATAGAAGTGCGCATGCGAGATATTTCTTCATGATGTGATTTATATCCTGTTTCTTAATCACCTCTTACCCTTCCCAAGCATACTTCCACAGGCTGCCTCCTTCTGTGCCCTGCCCCCTCACGGCCTGCTGCCTTGCATCTCGACGCATTCATTTATCCAATTTGCTGGTCTCGCGTTTCGTCTTACCCACCGGAATCCCTGGTCTCGTCGATATTGTTGTTCCTAGGGTTGTCCTCCAGAGCTCGAGCGGGGCGTGGTGAAGCGTACACGGGCTGGTATTGTTCTACGTACCACCTCTGCCCTCAGCCACGGATACAGAAGCCAGCCCCTTCCTAACCCATGACTGTGGGCATGGCCATCCGGGGCGTCAGCCCTCTATGTGACATTGGGGACATTGCCGCCGCTTGGACGTTAGAAGTCCTGATCCCCCGCCTCTGCCTCGCCATTCTTTTCCTCTCCGCCTCCCTCCTCAAACTCACCCTTCGGTATCCCATCCGGGTCTACGTGGGTTCGCACCCCATCATGCGCAACATTGTCCGTCGTTGCCCTTCCTTCCAGAAGGACTATCGACCTCCCTCTTGGGCGTGTGGGGCATGGGCGCAAGCGATTGTCTACCTGTATCGAAGCTGGCGCAACAAGCACTTGCGAGGCTTTGCCCGTGAGGTGCTTCAGCTACCTGATGGCGAATCTGTCTCCTTGTTTTACATGGCACCCCCGGGGCCGATGCGCGAGGCATTGATGCAGTGCAAGGAGGACGGGAGGGAGGAAGAGATGGGAGCAACTATCCAGGCTCTTGCTACCAGTATGCCGCCTGATGACCCGCCTCCGCCCATCGTGGTCATTTGCCATGGTGTCTTCCAAACAGCGGCAGATTTGTATGAATTTTGCACGTTTCTGACAGAGACGTGCGGATACATAGCATGTGTCTTCAACCGGAGGGGAAACGACATGCCCTTGTCGAGAGCGCGGTTCAATACGGTCGGGGACCAGTGCGATTTTCGATTTATTTTGTCTCGGATGAGGGACTTTTTCCCGAATAATTGTTTTTACGGCGTGGGGATTAGCGCGGGCTCGAGTTTGTTGGCCAGGTATTTGGGGGATGCAGGGGAAGAGAGTGAGTTGGAGGGCGGGGTTCTGATCTCAGGGGGATATGATATGGAGCTGTCCTTGCAGCACATGACGCCATTGGCGGATTTAGTGGTGACCACCCATGCCAAGAGCTTCTTCCTGGAGCGGAACGAGGAGACCTTGAAGAAAGAGGATGGGCCAGGCTTGCAGCGGTTGAAGAGGAGCAGGTCCATGCAGGAGTTCCATGAGCACTTGCATATCTTTGACGGGAAGGCCTCTAGAGAAGAGTATTTTCAAACCCATAACCCGGCGCTGGTCCTCGGCAAGATTGCCCGACCCGTGGTGTACATTAATGCCTACGACGATATGTGCTTCCCGGGTCATTTTACCTTCCAATTCAAGAAGCTGGTGGAGGAATGTCAGCTGGCCACGGTACTGCATGTGGAGAAGGGGGGGCATGGGACGTTTTATGAGAATTGGGATGCCGGTTCCTCTCGGGCTTTTCAGTGCGTGAGGGAGTTCGTGGATTGTCTGCAGAAGGGGTAAGGGGGGGGGGGAGGTGGGAGCATATGTACTATATTTGTGTTGGTAGATGAAGGAAGGGAGGGAGTGTCGATCAGAGATACACTCAGGAGAGGGAGGGAGAGGAGGAGGAGGGGCCTCGTACAGTACACATCGCTTTGATCTTCACCACCCAAAGGATGTGAGAAGAGGGAGAGAAAGCGGAGACAAACTCCAGATGAGCACTCTATGTCAGCCGATACACAAAGCGAAAAGAGGAGATAGCGAGGGAGATAAGAAAGAAGAGTAAATGCAACAACATGAGACACCAGAGTCTGAAAAAGAGGGTGGGAAACCAAGATGATTTTTTCGTATATGCAGAGGGAAAAATGTAATAGGGCGATTGGGCTATAGAGTAGGGAAGCAAGTATGGAAGAGCGAGACCAGCAGAATAGCGTTTTTTTGTAACATAAGAGCAACGGTAACGACAACAACGATACAGAGGACCCAAAAGAGAAGGGAAGCAAAAATAAGAGAGGAAGAATCAACAATTCGTTCTATCCCGAGCGACCAAGGCCTCTGTCTCTGCTTTTCATTGGAAAATTCGTGTCTTTCTGCCTGCGTTAGTCTTTGACTGCGTTTTGGACACGAGTGAAAGAGAGAAAGAGGTATACAGGGTAGTTCCTCTTCTGGGGTTGACTTCTAGTCTGACTATTCTCATCAATTTCCGGGTGCTTTTGCGTCTTTGATTTATCGTGTACAAGCCTCGCACTTACTGCCACCCAACCTTCCCTTTTTCTTCCTCATCCTACTTGCTTTCTTCTCGCTATTCTTTTTCTTTTTGTTCGTATAGTGTGTCTTGTGCACCTTGTCTCGTTCTTGTTGTTAATGATGGTGCTGCCGCTTTTTTTGTCGAGTCCCTGCCCTATTCGTTTCATTTGTATACGATATAATCATACACTTCTGGGTGATTTAATGTCCCATTTCCGCCTCTTCTCCAGTTGCTTCTTCTTTTCCTAGTGTTATGACTGCTGGTTCTTTTTCTCTTGTGCCATGGATACATACATACAGATGCGCCTCTCCCCTCTCCTCCTCCATGCAAACGCTAGCCATTTATATACGGCCGTTCGAATCATCTCTCCCTTCCTCCTTTACCTTCACCCATACTCTCTATCGGCTACCGGGAACAATAATGATGTTTCTCAATCTACCGTCTTACGCAGCCTGCATGGAAAACACCCTCCCTCCTTCTTCCTCCCTCTCTAGCCCCTTTCTCCCTCTCTCTCCCTCTTTCTGCCTATCACACTACACCTAGGGTCGCCATACACAAGGTCATGATTAGGGGCATGCAGATATTACACTCACGCCCCTCCTCCTCGTTTTCCTCCCTCACGTCAAGAAAGTCCCCCCCCCCCCCTTCCCCCAATCGCCCCTCCCTCTTTTCTTTCCCCTCCATTAACACAAACTACTCTTTCTCCCCCTTTCCCCTTTCCTCTCTGCTCCCGGGCGTGAGTGGGATGAGTGTCAGGTCACGGTGTGGTGGCTGTCGGAACCAACCGTGTCTTTCTCTCAGGAAAGCAGTAGTAGCAGCAGAAGCAGCGGTAGCAGTGGAGCTAGTTGGGCTGGAGAGGGCGAGGGCAGCGAAATCTTGTCGACCGCTGTCTTCCTCATAATTGTTCTGGTGGTGATGGGAGAGGGCGGAAGAGGGGAAAAGGGGGGAGGGGAGGGTGAAGTCGTCGTTGACAAGGGCATCTGCAGCAGCAACAGCAGCCGGGGCAGCAGCAACCGCAGCTGCGGCCTCGCCCCTCTCTGGTCGATGTCGGTGAGAACTAAGTAACTGCATCTGCTGCTGCTGCTGCTGTTCTTGCTCCTGGTCATCCTCATAGTAAGGGAAAAAATGCTCGTGGTAATGCGGCGAGGAGGAGGAGAGTGGAGACATGGGCGAAGGGAGGGGGCCAATAAGCACGACAGAAGCTGCAGCAGGAGAAGGGTACAAAGACATAGGGAGGCTCAGGGGTGGCGGGTCATCTTCTTCCTCGTGGGAGGTGTTTTCGTCATCGTCCTCCATGTTGTTGTCGGTATGGTGAGGATGTTGGAGATGGGCGTGAAGCGTGCTGATGTGCGATGGAAGAGGCGGAATAAGAGGAGAGGAAGGGTGTTAGGAACGGTGGTACTGCGCAAGATGACAAGCTGATAGATAGCAGATTTGGAATTTCCGAAGTAAGTGAAACATTAATTCTGTCATTCCATTTGCTGATGCAAAATGCATGACTTGTCACACGTACCTCATATCCTCCTCCCCCTCCTCCGGCTCCTCCTCCTCCTCCTCGCCTATCATCTGCCCCTCCCCTTCCTCAAGCCAATCGTGGAAGCCGTCCTCGTCGGGCCAGACAATATGCAGATCAACGGTCCCACCACCAGGAATGGGTAGCACGGCACCGGCAGCACCACCAGCTGGAGCACCCGCGGCAGCACCCACCGCGGCAGCTGCAGAGGGAGGCGCGCCGGCAGAGGCATGAACCCAATTGTCACTGCCCACGCCAATGAGAACCATGTTCTCGTTTGGATAAAGAAAGTTCGTGGGTGTAGATGCAGAGGACGCTATTGCGGTTAGTGCTGGCTGGGAGTACTCATATATCGGACTAACAAACCCAAGAGCATATGAGTCAGGAGGTCAAGATGATGAAAATGACTGATGGGCGATGAAGCACCGGGGTATGCCTATGCATGTGTTATTGAAACAGGGTCATGAGAGATTCATGTCTAGCCACGTGCAAGCGGAAGAACGGTCCCTTCGACGGCGAGCCTCGCCGTCACGAGACGCCCAAGTTTTGGAGAAGTTGCTTGGAGTTCTTCCGGAACCCACGAAGCGAGGTCTCAAAATGAAAAAAACTTTGCACAATTCGAATTGTCCGAACATGATGCACAATTCTCTCTCTGATGATAAGGGTTGGTAACAAAGGTGTTCCATGCCTTGTCTTGTTTTTTTAAGTGTAGGCTTTTTATGGCGCAAGCCGGACCAGGCCGACCGTGAAGAGCATTACCCCCCCCCCGGGCAGAATGCTTAGACCATATGAAATGAGCATTCTCAATGCTCTTTAAGTTCTGAAATATGTATACCTATCCTCGAATTGTGTTGTGACCCATCAGGACAGAAAAGTGACGGACAAGTTATCAGATCGACCCAGGATGGCAAAAGCGAGAGTAGAAAGATCGGGGACATAGGGGTTGAGTGGCGGGTTGAAACCCGCCACTCTTAGGAATGCAATTTGAAGAATTTGTTACATGGGGGCTCGGAATATGTAAAAACACAAGAAAAAAAAGGAGAAAGGAGAAGTGAAAGAGTAGAAAAGATTTTTGGACTTAGGGCGCGCGAAATGCCGAACGAGCACCATCGAGAGTCATCTTGGCGTCCTTTTTCTTTACCAAAGTTTAAGCCAGCGTAACATTATTTACGTATATCATACCTCAACTATCAAAGACTAGAACCGTAGAAGCCATGCTTTTTTCAAAGTGGTGAGATAGACGAGAGAAAGGATTGAAAAAGTCAAACTATGCAGCCTCCTACCTTTACCCAAGCAAGCGCGACTAGGGAACCATTGGAGCATAAATACGAATCGACACGATGAGAGTCACTATAGCATCAGCACTATCCATTTTGCTTTGTTGAGGGGTACTGTGCTGCGCATGCAGTGCAAGGAGGGGAGGGAGGAAAAAAAGAAGGAGAACGAGAACGAGCAGGAAAAGGAGAAGAGAAGGAGACGGGTTCCCGCAACATGCACCAAAAGGAAGCCGCCCCTTGACAAGCAGCGCAGTCGATGGTGAAATGAGAACAAAACTCATCGTGACAGAGATCGAGCGGATGATGCTACATGGAAAACTAGCCGTCGCAAAGGGTGTTTGTGCTCATGGGGAGGAGTGTGGCGGTGGAGCCCGCCTAACTTCTGCCACCACAAGGGACGTACCTTAACCACCACCGCTTTCTGCGAAGCCATTACCGATTGACAAAGCCAATGAATTATCATGCATGGAAGGGGTATGTCAAATAGGCAAGAAGTGAGATAGGACGGGATGTGACATGTGCCTGGTTAGTGGCGAATTTGAGGTGGCGTCATCAGCATTCGCGCCGATTTTGTGGTCGATTTCATCATCACTTTGGCAAATGATAGGCCCTTTTTGGCCACCACACGTGGGACCGTGATCATCAACCCTTGCCACGTTACAAATGTTGTCGATCATGGCAAGATAAATCATATCGCATACATGTGTCCTTATTTTAAGCCTTATGTTGAATAAATCTCCCGGGACTGTGGGTCTGGGCACGAAAACTGTGGCCTGTGGTCGTGGCGCGAGTCATGCATTATTGAAGGGAAGCACTGCCCGTGACTTGTGCCCGTCCATTTCTGACAACGCACCTCACCAAACACCCCGATAGGCTTTGCACCACTACGCTCCATGGAGCGCATCGAAATCTGATGCGCCGGGGCATATCTGTGTACTTTATCTTTCGTGAAGACGCGTCATGGAAGCTAGAATCATGACTCCCATTTTGCTGATTCACGCACGCACCTCGACCACTTGCCCCTTTGTGCCCACAGCACCCGCAACAAGGACTCTACGAGACGCGTCACGCCCATCATCTGCGCGTCAATAATATGCTCTCTGATCCACCTTCTTCCTTCTTTTTTCCGGACCACTACCAAAACACAGTCATGAAGCTGTTGCTGTCGCTCTTACTTCTAGGGGCCATCCCGGCTCAGGGCTTCCTGCTGCCCACACCCCTGCACTCCACACCAGCACATGCACAAAGCAGCCACCGACGACAAAAGGCAGGTGCTTTGAAAGCTGTAGTGGACCCGAACGAAGTTGCAGGCTTCGTCCAAACCCACTTGCCGTCCTCCTCCCAGTGGCTCCTGCAAACGCTGCAGGGTGTGGCAGACGCCGCCGTTGCCACTGCCCCGGACGCAGCCGCTGCTGTCGAAAATGGGAAGGAATTGACCGGAGCCGCAGCTGCAGCAGCGGCGAACAATGGAGGATGGCTGGCGGCGCCCATTGGAGCAATTGAGAAGGCGATCACATTCATGCACGAGGGGTTGCAAGGCGCGGGCCTAACCAACACCTACGGCTTATCCATCATCGCATTCACTGTCCTGGTCAAGCTCGTGACCTTACCGTTGAACTACAAGCAAATTGAGAGTACCACCAAAATGCAAGCCATCCAACCAAAGATGAAAGAGATCCAGGCCAAGTACAAATCGGACCCGACGGTCCAACAGCAGAAAATGGCGCAGCTTTACTCGGATAACAACGTGAACCCCCTCGCTGGCTGCCTGCCAGCCCTCGTCCAAATCCCCATCTTCATCTCCCTCTACCGTGCCCTCACCAACCTTGCCGCGCAAAACGAGCTCAACGAACCGTTTCTGTGGCTTCCTAACCTGGAGGGACCCACGTACGGTGCCGGCCCTGCCGATGGAATGAACTGGCTGAAGCAGTGGGAGGGTTTTACTCCCTCCCTCGGCTGGCACGACACCATCGCCTTCCTGACCATTCCCCTCATCCTCATCGTGTCCCAAAGCATCTCGCAACAAATCCTGCAACCCACGCAAAACAAGGATGATCCCTCGGCTGCTCAATCGCAAGCCATTTTGAAGTTCCTCCCCTTCATGGTCGGTTATTTTTCCCTGAACGTTCCCTCAGGACTGGGTGTGTACTGGATCGCCAATAACTTGATCACCACCTTGACAACTGTCGCTGTGCGTGCCGTTATTCAAGGGAAGGAGGACGCCGCTGCTTCTCTTGTCAGGGGGGGGGAGTCGGCGCCTGCCGAGCCTGCCCAAGAGCAGAGCGGAGGGCGAGTGAAGAAGACAGGATTTGGGAAAGCCCCTCCTCCTCCTCCGGCGGCAAAGAAGGGAGAGGTGGAGGACGTGGACGATGAATCGTCATCAGCGGCTGGAGGGAAGGAGAGGAAGTTTGGGGGGTTGCCGGCCGTTGGGATCAGTAACGACGAGCGGATGGGGAGGACAGAGAAGGGTTCGACCGTTGAGGTCTTGAAGCAGGAGGGGGGGCTGACGGTATTGAGGGAAGTGAAGGATGGATCTGTGGTGTCCACGACGGTACGATTGACGCCGGAGGAGATGAAGAGGAGGAGGGAGGCGTTGGAGAGGGGGGAGGATCCGGCAGCCGTTGGGCCTCCTTCGCCGACGTTACCTGAACCGTCCAATGACCCGAGGCAGAATAAACGGTCCAAGCGACAAAAGAAAAAGTAGAGAAAGGAAACAAGTGGAGTACGTAGTGGGAAGAAAAGAAGTAGGAAGGGGGGACGGGAGGAGGGCAGGGAGCGAGGGTTTAGATGTTTATTTGAGTTGTGTGAATTTTGTTTTGATTCGCTGACATGGTTTGTTGGGTGGGTGAGTGGGGAGGGAGGGAGGGAGGGAGGGAGATGGGCAGTAAGTGGTAGGCAGAGAAGATATGGATAAAGAGGAAATCGAATGGAGAGAAGAGGAAAGAGCCGAGGACTCGATACGTGGATTTAAAAATGACTTTCAATATTCCTGTATGCCGCCGCATTGCAGGGAAACAACAGCAGTCGCTGCGCGCGGAGGAGAAGGCGGAGAAAGGGATGGCCAGACCAATTCGGACCTGCATCCCCACACAGGAGCGTGTCTGCGACGTGCACATGTGGGAAAAGAATACTTGCGTGGAAACCTTATGACAGCAAAGAGAGGTCCCCGAGGCTGTGAGTTTTCTCTCCCCCTTTTAATTAGAGCAGACAAAATCAAGACACAGCAAAAACAAAAAAAGCAATGGAACGGAAACTCAACAAACGAAAGTCAGGGGGATTAGTCCTTTTGTGGGTGCTGTTCATTTTGTTGTTGTTACCGTCTTTCAATTGTCGTCACCATAGAGCGGTTATCAATATATTGGGCCCCCTCACATTCCTTCCCTGTCTGCAAACTAACTCATCCTGTTGTCAACCACCTTCTTGACAACGACAACGCTGCGCCTAATTGTATACACTCACATTTCTACTTGTTCCTCCCTTCCTTTGCTCCAATTTCTTCTTTCTAAAACTACCCTTCCTCCTCGTAATCCTCCTCGTGATCCCTCCCCCCCCCCTTGTCTACGTCATCTTCCCCCTCCTCCTTTTCCCCCAACCACCTCTTCGCCTCATTCTCCTGCTGCGACAACAGAGCCTGCATATCGAAGTCTTCCTCCAATTCCGCCGCAAACGCCAAAAACTCTGCCTCCCCCCCCTCATCTTCCCCCCCTCCTTCCCTCCTTCCCTCCCTCCTCTCCCTTTCCCTCTCCTTCCTCACCTCCTCTTTCCCCGCGGCCCGTGCCGCTTTTCTTGACCGCAGGCGCTTCAATCTCTTCTTCTCTTTCTTTGCGCTCTTCCCCTCCACGTCCACTTTCTTGACTAGTACCACATCTGGAGGATCGTACCGCAGCCCCTGCAACTCTTCCTCCCTCCCGCCCAAGGCCGTGGCGTTCACGAGGTCATACCCGAGGACCGTGTCGCCCACCTGGAGGAGGAGAGGAGGGGAGGAGGGGAGGAGGGAGGAGGGGATGAAAGGAGGGAGACATGGAGGTGAATGTGAATGTGATTTTTGGACGTGGTTTTTCTTTCATGCGCCGATTTCCCCCCATTCACAACCCCCCCCTCCCTCCTCCCTTTCTTCCTTCCCTCCCGCCCTCCTTCCAACCTGCAACACGTGGCCCAAGTGCGTCATGACTCGATAGCTCACATCACGCACTCCGAAGTCCGACGTCTGTGCATAAGGAATTATCAAGACTCTCATGGGTCTTGTCGAACTAAATCTACATGTATAGATTTATGTACATAGTCGAACTATTTATATGTACATTCATACTGCTAGGCAATCAAGCCTCTTCCTCCCCCCATCCTCCCCTTCCCCTCCCTCTATACCTACCTTGACAACCTCCACCTCTGCCAATCCCCACTTCGCCGCTGCCTGCTGCTGCTGCTGCTGCTGCTGCTGTCCTTCTCCTCCTCCACCCCTCCCTCCCTCTCTCCCGCCCACCAGATCTACATCCAGAACCTCATACGAAATGAGGTCCTTACTGGTCATGACACACTCCAGAGGCCGCTGGAAATACCTTGTTGCCGACATCTCCGCCCTCTTCAACGTGCTGACATCGAGCAAATGGACCACACTCGTCACCCGCGACACCAGCACGAAGCCCTGCAACCCCCCGCCTGTCCCTCCTTCCCTCCCTCCGCCCCCTCGCAACAACAACACCAAGTCATCCTTGCACAAGGGCACGATTTCCACAGCCATGGACCATTGACTTCTGTGCACGTTATTTTGCCTATCTTCCGACACAAGCTTCCGGCTCGTTTTGGTCCGCATCGGGACGACGGCCTGCAAGAAGGACAAGAATTGCACCGCGGTATTCTTATCACTGAAGTATAGATCGAGGCCATCTTTGACCAGCTCGATATCGAGGACTTTGCTTTCCATGCGACGAGCAAGCAGCAGTTGCTCCAGGAAAAAAAAGGTGCGTTTGTGCTCCACGCGTTGACGCACTTGGCAGACAGCCTTCCAGGTTTGTTCCGTGAAGGTTAGCGCGCAGGCTTCGCACTGAGGAAGGGGAGGGGAAGGTGAGGGAGGGAGCGAGGGAAGGAGCGAGGGAGAGATAGGGTGAGCGGTTGCATGAGTTATAATCATCTTTGTCTTTTCATAAACCAACTTAATGTAATAGAGGCAAGCACCAAATCTGGACGATGCCGTAACTATATAAGCCTATCTCTACCTCTCCCCCTCCCTTCCTCTCCCTCCCTCCCATCATCTTCACCTGCATCGTCCGCACCACAAACTCCGCCTGCACCCGCTGTTGCACAGTGATCCCGTTCAACACTTCCTTCCTCACCGTCAGTTTCACCCTCAGCCGCTTCGAATGCGGCTCCGTCCAAATCCATCCCGCCTCCACCACTTCCATCCCTCCTCCCCCGGCCCCTCCCCCGGCTTCTCCCCCGGTCCCTCCCCCCTTTTGCAGTCCTGGCAAAAATTTGAGGACAAGTGTCAAAAGTTCTCTTGACTCCAAGTCAGCCGCCACCCAATGTTTCGACTTCGTCCGCCATTTGAAACAGCCTTTGCACTGAATCAAAGGCCCCACGGGCGCGACATCTGCTTGAAGGTTGATTTCGCTTCGGACACAGTTCCCACAACGGTTGGCGGCATTGCTCTCCATGGACAGACCACAGAGGGGGCAGAGGACACGGGCTGCCGTCCTAGTGAGAGGAATTTCGGTCGCTTCCATGATTGGGGGTCGTGAAACCTGGATACAGAGATGATTGACGGAAGGGAGGGGGGGAGTGGGACTGAGAATATGGGAAGGGGTGTGTGCAAAAGGGTAGTCGCGACAAGTTGCACCACCGTAAACCCTCCTCGTTGTGCCTCCTCGAAAGAAAGCGCACGATACAAAGGGCAACAAGCAGAGAAACGTGGCCGTGGCTGTAGTCAAGGGAACGTGGTGCGGGCTTAATGAGCATTGGACAGCCACTGTCAATTGGCACAATTACAAAACAGATGCCCACGCTGCCACAAGCATTATCATGTCAATGGGCTGCTTCATGTTAGAGCTTGGGGCGTGCCCGGGCCACGGCGCTGAAGCTGGTGATGCTACAGTTTGACATTACGAGCCGTCCCGTCATTGTCGACAGGATAACCGTGTCATACCAATTGTCGTCCAGTCCAAGGCTCCGCGGGCATGCAACCAAGAGAAGTATGGCTGGCGCTTCTATCTGTGCTGGTAATTGAAAAGGTGGTATGAGGGCCACTTAATCTTCTCCTCCCCCGTAGCATCTCAGGCTCATCGCTGAGTCTTGCGATCGAAGGGCGAATGGGCGGCATTAGATGCTATACCTCCAAAATAGCATGAGGACTTCATGAATACATCAAAATCACCATGAAAATGAATGCCCAGACTTATAACGAAAATGAAACCTGTAGAGATGAGCCTTTCTTAGCCTCGCTTGCCCCAACTGGCAAAATTATGAAGCAAACCCGTCAATTCCCACGACAAGCTTTTTTCCTTTTATTTCGCATTCATCGATTGTGATTGTCATCACTCATTTCTGCCGACGAGTCTATGCTGCTCTCTTCTCCTCTCTCCCCCTCCCTTCTCTTCATCTTCGTCCTCGCTGCTCGTGGTGTGTGTACCCTCGGTCCTCCACAAAGGCTCGGATGCGTTCCAATGCCTCGGGACGCACCGCCAACAACTTCTTCCTCCTCCGCCGCCGCCTTCCCCATCCCGCACTTATCCCCACCCCTCCTCCATTCTCCTCCTCCTCCTCATCCTCTTCTTGTTGTTGCTCTTCTTCCTCCTCTTCGTTCTCTTCTTCCCCATCCTTCCCCACCCTCCTCCTACTCGCCCAACACACCACCGCCAAATTTTCCGCGTACCGCCTCACATCCTCGTAATCGTCCTCCGTCAGCCTCGTCAGGTCAATCATCATCACTTCCTCAAACTTCACCCGCGCCCTCTCTTGGTGCCACAACTCAATTTGGGCCTCCACATTTTCAGGCACGAGTCTGCCCTTTCTCGCCCTTACTGCCGGGTGGGTGTGACTCTTCAGAAACGAGAGAATCGTCTTGGCGGTGATCCCCGTTGCCATGGCCCTCCGAATACTTGCGCGCGTGATAAATCCAATCACCACGTTCGGCAGCCGGCAGCGGACATCAGCGAAAATGCGCAGCATCTCAACGTGTAGGGATGAGAAAGTGTAGGCCACGAGTTGGTAGTTGGTTTCGACAATGACAGAAAGCTGGGAGGGATCCACAAGGCGAATTTCCTAAGAGAGGGAGACAGAGAGGGAGGGAGGAGAGGAAGGAGGGGGGCGGACAAGTGAGAAGATGATTTTGCCGCGTGTGGAGTGAGGGATACGTGTCAGCCACGAGCTGGTGCTTCACAGCCCACCACCAATTCTCTTCTCCCTCTCTCCCAAACGACTCACACTGCTACAGAAGCAGAATTCTTATCCAACATAACACCACTCCCTTCCATATCATAAACGTACCTTAGGCATACCCCCCCCACCAAGCATTCCCCCCACCGGCCCGGCCCTCCCTGCCACCGCCGACGCCCTCTGATACTGCTGCTGCTGCATGGTGGCCCCAAAAATCAAATTGACGGCCACAGCCGTTGGATAAAATCGAGATGAGTTTATTTCCCCTTTAAAAATCAGACCGAATGACGCAAATTTCTGAAGCAAGGTTTCTTGTGCGGGGGTCAAGGCAGCCACGGGATAGGAATGGCCAATGCGACAGTACGAGAGTTGGAACAAAAAAGTGAGGATGTCGTCTCTTGAGGCCTCTTCGTGCGAGATGACGTATTCCACGAAACGCCACACCTGAATATGCACATCTTTCAACAGAAAATCGATTCCTGCATTCGTGATCCGCAAGTTCCTTGCCTTCCTCCCCCTCTTCTTCCCCCTCCTCCCTTCATCTATCTTCATCGACACCACCAAACTCTCGCCCTCGTCTTCCCCCTCCTCGTATTCATCCCTTCCGCCGTCCTCCTCCTCCTCCTCCTCCTCCTCCTCGTTTTCAGGCACGGCCATCATGCCCGTGTCTCTCAAGAACCTCTGCACTTCCTCCGCCGGCTCCTCAAACCCGCCCTCTCTCGCCCCCACCAGGAAATGCAACACTCCGTTCCATTTTGCGCACATGTAACTCTCCAATTGAGCCGGTGTCAGAATCTCCGTTCCAGTGCTGCTGCTGCTGCTGCTGCTCTCCGCCTCACTCCACGGCCCCGCAAAATGACTCGATAACGCCGCCCGTAAATTCCTTCGAAAGCGAGCATTCAGTGTATAGGTCGGTCCCTCCTTCCCACGGCTCGTCTTATGTATTCCCTCGTAAACTTCCTCGTCGTCGTTCTCCTCCTCTTCCTCCTCCGGGCTGTACAAAATTCGCAGGCTTTCCAATTTGTGAATTGCCCGTCGGTGCAAAGGGAGAAATCGCGGCTCCACCCAGCTTTCCAAGAGCGTGTAAGAGACCCCTTCCTCTAAACATAGGAGGCGCATGACGTATTGTTTGGCCAAGGGGGACAAGGACTGAAAGACGGCGCGGCACGTCCAAGGGTAGGGGTTGGAGGACGGGGAGGAGGAGGATGCGGCATCACAGTTGCTGCTTTGGAAGCCATAGAGTCGGTCAAGGGAGATGCGTGGGAGGGTCTCAAGCAAGTCAAAGACGGTGGCTGATGTGGCAGGGGAGGAGGAGATGGGGGAGGAGAGGGAGGAGGAGGAGGCAAGAATGCTGGCGGCGGCCTTCATGAGGGGAGGCTACGAGGCCACTAGGGCGAGGAAAGAGTAAACAAATGGTCCTTAGCTTTTAGCTCCCGCTGCACCGTTGCCATGGCTGTGAACTTATGCTCTCTTTTTTCCAGAACCTGTGGTGGTGGTGGTGTATGTAATGAGTAAGGCATATATGCCCTTCACGAAGCAGCCTCCGAGAGAAGTCCGAGAGCATCGCGACCTCCTCCCTTTTTGAGGACGTGTCTCTTGCCTTTTCACATACAAACCATTCGCACGCCATCACCTTTTTACCATAACAGGCTCCGCACGCACGCGCACGTAGCTGCAATTTTCCGGAGGCCAGGCTCATCTGGGTGACCTTCACGCGACACTCGAAAATCCACCTCGTCGTCGTATTGTCATGCTCCCCACCACACGCCGCTTCTCCTGCACTATCTCCCTCCTCTTTGTGCTGCTCTGTATCAGCACCACGAGCAGCACGGCCTTCTTCCTCTCCTCCTCCACTCCTCAGCCTGGGCCCCAACCCGCCGTAACCCGCACCGCGCTGTCCGCCACGCCATCCTCCTCCACCGACCAAACCTCAGTCCACGGCAACTGGCTTCGTGCCGCCTCCTTCCTTGCCCTCACCCTCCTTCCAAGCACTTTGGCTAGTCCCGCGGGTGCCTTTGATGCCAAGGGCGTTAAGCTCTTTGAGAACAACTGCGCAAGTTGCCACGTGGGGGGAGGTAATATTATCGGGTAGGTGCTTGGGAGGAAGGAGGAACGCGGAAAGTGAGAGATGGATGGATAAATGGTTTGGTAGGGACGTATGGTGTCTCCGACTTTTTCTGCGTCGGACCTCTATATCTTTTACATATTGTGGGCATGCATCCCGTTTATTCTTGACCCTCTTACACCCTTCCTTCTCCTCCTTCCCTCCCTCCCTCCCTCCCTTCCTCAGATACGCCCGCGGGAAGACTTTGAAAGAAGAAGCCCTGGTCAAAAATAAAGTCGCCAGCCGGGCCGCCATTGTCTCCATGCTACAACAAGGCAAAGGTGTTATGCCTAAGTACGGGAGCTACACACGCAAGAACGGTGACGTTGTTCCGGCTAAATTGTCGGAGCAGGAGATGGGGATTGTGGCTGATTATGTGTTAGAGCAGGCTAAGGCCGGGTGGAAGTAGTGAGTGGGATCTCTCAAGCTCCCATTTTTTCCTGCTGATCATCGCCATACTGATCATCATGCTCGCCAGGCGCGTTTCCCTGCGTGCTCCCTCCCGAAAGAATAGAACCAAAGCGGCTGCAGCGGCTGCAGCGGCTGCAGCGTCAGCAGTCAGGGTTACTGGGGTCCCAGGAGCGCACGTACCCGGAGACTGGAGAATCGAGGAGAAGGAGAAGAAAGAAAAGGAATAGAAGAAGACGACAAAGGAGAAGAGGGAAAAGTTCAGCTATCCAGACATTCAGATAGATATTTAAATATAAATAGAGGTGTACCGCACACACACACATAAATCCGTTTGCTTTAGGAAGTGCAGTGTGACTAACGACGACGAAAACCATGCCCTGTCGCAGACAGCCGCAAAATTTAAAATAAAAAACCGAAAGCCGGTAATTTTCCTCCTCAACATTGAACTGAGCCGCGCAAGGAAACAAAAGAGAAAGACCGTGAAGAACGAGAGTCGCGAGTGTTCAGGAAAAAGTCTCGCATCCGAAAGTCAGAATTCCTTATTTTCATTCCTCACTCAGGACACTTACTCCTTCCATCCCTCCCTTTTTCCTTCCCTCCCAGCTCCCACGCCACAGGGAAGGGCCGGATTTACGCAGGAGCATCCCATTTAAAACGACGGCACCTCTTGCCTTGGCCACCAAAAAGACATGCACCCAGCCACCTCCTACCACCACCATCCGCCCTCCTCCTACCTCCCCTCTTCCGTCCACTCCTCCACCCACAACCCCTCTTCCTCCTCCTTTTCCCCCCTGTCCGAGTCCAAAGATCTCCTCCATTCCTACTACCTGTCCCACCAGCCCAATGCCCTCGACCCTCGTTTCCTGAATCCCGCCCTCCCCCCCGCCCTCATCCCATGCTGCTGCCCCCTCTGCTTACGCGTGCGCGCCTCCCCTTCGCTCTTCCTTGCCCCCGATCGCTCACATCAACTCTTGGTCATCATGCAAGGCCCACCGGGATCGGGCAAGACGACACTGGCCCATCAAATAGTCAAGAGAGTGCAGGCCCCGCCGGGCGGCATGGTGATATGCTCCACCGACACCTACTCCCTGACAAGGGATGGGAGGTACATATGGAATCCGGCCACGCTCGAGGAGAATCATGGGAAGAATCTAGGTATGCTGGGCGGGAGGGAGGGAGGGAGGGAGGGAGGGAGGGATTGGGGGTCTGACGGTGGTTACTCATTTGATGACAGGGTCCATCACGTACTCACTTCACCCCTTCCCTCCCTCCCTCCCTCCCTCCCTCCCTCCCTCCCTTCCCCGCGCCCACAGAGCGCGCCAAGGCCTTTCTGGACGAAGGACGAAGCGTCATTGTCGACAACACCAACATCCAAGCATGGCAGCCGAGGGAATACGTCCGTCACGCCATCCGCCTGGGGGTCCAAGTCGAGTTTGTGCGGGCCTCGGGGAAATTTAATAACGTCCACGGAGTGCCGTTGGAAAAAGTGGAGAAAATGAGGTCTGTTGTAACGGCTTTGGAACGGCATGGGTGGGAAGAAGGAATGTAATTAATTGGTTGCTCTCTTCCCGCTATTCTGACCTCGCCTTGTCCGCCTTCGTTCCCTCCCTCCCTCCCTCCCTCCCTCTCTCCCTGTAGGCAAACCATGGAGGTACTCACGATGGAGAGCGTGTTAAACTCATTGGCACCAGCAGAAAGGAGAGGGCTGCGAGGGGAGGGAGGGAGAGAGGAAATGAGGGAGGCAGGGCGGATGGCGGCGATGCAAGGACCGTTATTTTCCTTCCCGGGAGGGGGGAGGGGAAGAGGGGTTGGCGGAGGAAGGGGGAGAGGGAGGGGGGACACACGGGAGGAGATGCTGGAACGATCATTGGCAAGGATGCAGATCGGGAGGTGAGGAAGGGAAGGATTGAGGGAAGAAAGGAGGGAAAGGAATCGTAGGGATCTCGAAGACACCGCCAAAGCACTTTAGTGAGTGAGGAAAGCAATAGATGGAATTTACGGACAGCGCATGTTGTAGTGATAGCAAAGACGTCAGAAGGAACGTTGGGGTGGATTACGTCATCCACTCCCCTCCCGCAATTGCCTATCTTCTGGCGACTCATTTTCTTTCTTCGCTTTTTGCACATGGATGTTTCTCGATATCTCTTTCATCCTCCTGGACTGACCTTCCGTCTTCCTCTTTTTCGAACATGCAGCAGTAAGCCACGCGCCCCACCCACACACACACCCGCACGACCCATTACATACATGCCAATGTACATCTTCTCTTCCTTTTCTCCCTCCCCCCCTACCGCCTCCGTCTCGGGACGTGCTTTACGACTTGGAGTATTAACAACACAAAAATAAGGAAGACCAAGCCAAAGATGCACTTCATCGGTCCTCTCTGCTTTTGGATCTTTTCGGCTGTTTCCAGCTGCAGGACGCCTTGGGTGACCCGCTCAACCGCCATGTCTGAGGAAGTGAGGGAGGGAGGGAGGGAGGGAGGGGATTAAATATAAAGGGAGCAATGCAACGGCGCGGAGAGGCAGAAGGCAACCCAATCAACACCACTTGTCGACCAAACGCCATCCCAAGGGGAGGGAAGGAGAGGGACAGAAGAATGGAAGTGAGGGAGGGAAGGAAGGAGAGGAGGAGGGCATGGACTCCAAACGAAACGCACCCATGTTGTAATCGATGCGGTCCAGCACCGTCCCTTGGTCTATCACAAAGCCTGCCAGAGACTTCATGACATGGGCCAGCTCCTCGATGCCCTCCGCGATCCGCGTTATCTCCGCGTCCCTCTCACTCACTATCATTTCCACGTTCTGCATTGCTGCCACCTGGGTCTGGCTGAAGCCAGTCTCACTAGTCGCATCGGGAACCATGATAATCTCCCCCTCCCCAACTCCTTCCTTTTTCTCCAAGAAAGCGAACTGCCCTCCGCCTAGTGCCCCCTCCGTCTGCGCTCGGAGTTTGCTTAGGTAATCTTTTTGTTGAGAGCGGAAGGCATGGGAGAGACGTTGTATCTTGCAAGCGAGGGATTTTTGTAGGTTACGACGGACTTTTATCTGGAGGGGAGGGCAGTGAGGAAGAGAGAGAGGGAAGGGAAGCAAGGGTCAGTAGTGTCACTTCTTGAGACCCGAGATAATGCTGATCACGCGCAGAAACCTCCTAGCTTTCTCCCTTTCTCCCTCTCTCCTTTCTACACACCTCCGAATCGCTCTCGTCCCCTTTCTGCTTCCCAACGGCTGTCAGCTGTCTCTCGGCCCCTCGAAACCGATCCGTTATCGCATCCGTCAACGATTGTATCTCCCTCTCTTTTTTCGCTTCCGCAGAGTCGTCAAAGGACACCAATAAGCGCTTGCGGTGCAGCATGGAAAGCTCCCGCATCTGTGCTTCGATGACCCGGACGATGCCATCAATCTTGGGGGAGGAGGGAGTGAGGGAGGGAGGGTGGGGTTGGAAGGAGCCCGGGCGGAGACATGTTTATTCGATGAAGATTAAATCTCCTATAGGCACCAGGGGTAAAATATAATCTCAAAAATGCTTCTTGAGAGTTTCAATGATTATCGACCCGTGCCAAAAGACGCGTATGAAACTCCAACTTACCCTATCCACAACATCCACCCACCGCGGCGGCAACTGGCTGCGAGCCGCCTTCCAATCGGGCCCACCCTGCTCGAGATCTTTTGAATTTCCCAATAAATGTACATCCCCGGGGATAGGGCCGTTGGTGGAGGAAGAGAGGGAGCTGTCGTTTGACCGGTGGGTTGGGCGAGGCTTTTTCGCCTACGGGGGTGGGTGGGATGGAAAGGGAATGGCGAGACGTTAAGAGAAGATGTGGGTTGATAAAATACAATGGTCGGATTTATTTTCCCAGGACATCGTTAAATGATTTGTTGAAAGATATTAGAGTCACAAGGTGTGCACTTTAATCTATTCCACCAGCATGTCGAAGGGGTAGCGAGGGGAGGGCCCAAAATGATAAGATGCCCCACTTGCTGTGACTTCCTTACCTTGATCTCGGCCCGCTGCTCCACGAAGCGCTTGGTTAGATCCCGGGTGGCCATTTCCCTTCTGTTATTCAATTATTGGGAGGGGGTAGCAAATATGATGGATGTTGTCGGGGGGTGGTGGGTAGGGGGAAGGACGGCAGACAGGAGAATGATGGATGTCATGTGCATCCAAATTGTGCAGACATATTTTTCATGGAGGGCAAAGAGTGTCAGGAAATGACTGATTAATAGACAGAGATCACTGTGCCTCAAAAGCCAACGAAGAGTGCTTGTGAGTCACTTTTTGGGGCAGCAAAGGAGAAGAGGAGAAGGCCATCTAGCACCCATGGGGGCATGCTCGGTGCGGCTTGCACAGTCATTCTTTCGGAGAGCCATTCTTGTGCACGCACGCGCCATCTGTCGTCATGTCTTGTATCTTAATTAACTCTGCCTCAGCATCCTATAATTGCAACAATGTGGGACGCGTGTATTTGTTCAGCATGTACTGAGGGACATATGACAACTCATGTCGCATTGCATCGCTAAATCGCACATTGGCCCATGGATGCCGCAGCTCATTCATTAGAATAAGGACACAAATACTCTTAATGTGTCTCGCCGACAATTCTTCAGATTTGTGCAAGTGGCAAAGAAAGTACAGCTGTGAAAAGTGTATTCAATTCTGGGGGGAAATTGTCGTACTAGAGCCACGAGGAAAATTCAGTAGTACGGAGGATGATGATGAGTCGACGAGTCGCTCCTTTTTCAAAAACTTGAGAATGTTGATAACGAATGCACACACACACACACACACACACACACACACACACACACACACACACACAC
>Ga0160419_100177_pt1 | contig 45664 bp, 42 predicted proteins | sample CelAP2metagpilot_2_FD_108196 | JGI IMG/M metagenome (GOLD analysis project Ga0160419, IMG submission 108196) | Phycosphere-associated microbial communities from Cellana algal ponds in Kailua-Kona, Hawaii, USA - Cellana AP2-4-25 metagenome pilot ...
CTGCCCCCCCCCCTCTCCCCCTCCCCCTCCCACCAATCTACATTCCACCGTCCCATCCGTGACAGCCGTAATCCTCGCCTCGTGCATCATCGGCCAATTCACATACACAGGTCTTCCAAGGATCTCAGGTGCCAGCGTCTCAATCCCTGGTAGGCTGGCCATGGGCAGGGACAGGCAAATCGTTCTATACCTCGATTCAGTTCCATGCACGTTGACTTTGATCGCCTCAATTTTCACATCCCCAATCGGCAACACCTTGAGAGACGGGAAACCGGGAGAAGGGATTACGGTACCCGGGACCAGGCAGGGGGCGAATGTCGTGAGGGAGGCAGCACTGTAAGCGGAAGGGCTCACTGTTGTCTGCGAATTTGTCAGATCGGGAAACAAGGAGGGGTTGCAGGACGGCACCGTGAAGCTCAAAGCGGGGGAATGCCGAAACGTCAATATCTTGGTGAAGCTATTGCGCTTCTTCTCCTCTGTCGTCATGGCCGTCTCGGGGCAGTACTCCGCAATCGCCTGCTTCAGCCTCTTCTCGTCCACAAAGGAAATCAGCACAACCCCCTCCCAAGGATTATGTTTCCCGTTCATATCCACCGCGAAATCCGAGGGGTAAAAATCAATGATTGGACTCATCGCACTTGTCATCAAAAATTGATACCGTTTCGGTAAGAATTTGGCGCTAGCGGGGGGCAAGCATGCCAAGAGCTGCTCAAACGGCTTGAACGGCTCGCCCAATTCAAATTTCAAATCCCCCAACGCCCCCTTTAAATCGTTCACGTCACTGATCAATGGTCCATAATGGTACGGATAAAACCACTGCCAACTTACACATCCCTTTACGTAGTAGGCCAAGCACCACTGCAACCCCTCCACGTACTTCTTACACAATTGTTTCAACACCGGCGAGTCTTCTGGGTCTAGCACCCCCAGCTTCTCAAAGTAGTATCGACCCCGGAAATTCTTCTTGCCCACCACCGACGCCCCCTCAGCCACCTTTTTCCCCTTCCCTCCATCGTCCCCGTTACCCTTCCCAGCTGCACCACCTCCTCTCTCCGAATTAGCGGGAGTCGCAAGCCCCACAGCCCTCATCGCCCTCTCCCTCGTCACTTTCCCCTTCTTCACTGCCTCCGCCAAGGCTATCTCGTATTTCGCCTGGGCCTCGGCCTCTTTCTCTGCCAATTCCTCCTCACTCGGTACAGGCGCCCCCCTCGTCCCGAACCTCTTGGCTGTCCTCCGTCTCCGCGCGTTGAAGTCCGCCACGTCCTCCTCCCGTGCCGAAAAGATCGAATCTTCCATGTGCCCAATCGCAACCAAAAATGCTTGCAACCTGTCGATGTCAATATCCCCCCTGTTGGTCAGGTACCCCTTCCCTCCCCACTCCTTAAAGTGCTGTCCATACAACTCGAACAACCGGTCAAATGCATGCTCGCTTATGTCAAGCGACGGCAAATGAGGCAAAAAGTCGTTCCCGACAAGGAACGTGAGGAAAACGAAGTCATCCACGATCCGCTCGAGGTGCTCCTCCCTTTCCTCCTCCGCCAAGTCACGCAAGAACTCAAACTCCAAATACTCCCGCAGGATCGACAAATGTAGCAATTGGAAACTCGCGTCCTTCGTCTGCTTCAACACCGTCTTGACGCTCGCCCCTCCACCTCCTCCCGTCCTCCCCCTTCCAAAGTCTATCACCTCTCGCAACAAGGTGAAGTGCGGCTCATGAGTCGCCAGCGCCAACATGATCAGGTCTGCATCCTGACCATACATGCAGTGCCGCACATTTGGCTGGTAACTACTACTCGCCTTCAAATCCCTAATGTACTGCATAATCTTGTGCTCCCCTTCCCCTGGGACCCCGTGGCCTGAGTAGATTATCGTAAGCCGACGCCACAAAGGATCTTCTTTCATCTTCTTCCGTATGAAGTACTGCAGGTGTGAGTCCACAACAGCCATGAATTCCGTCCCCGGTGTGATACAATTGGAGTCAAACACAGTCCCCTCATCAATGACCACCCCCTTCTTTATAGCCTCCTCCTTCGCTTCCGCTGCATCTTTTGCCGCGCGAAACCGGCGGGAACGCTGCTGGTTCATCTTGGCACGCGGCGCCACGCCGTCCACTGCGACATATAGAAGTTTCTGGGGCTTGACGATTTGAGTGACAATCCTGTCGACGTAGTTCCAGATATTCTTCATCATCTCCTCTTGACTTAGCCCCTGGGAGACTTCTTGGTCATTTGGGTGGGTACACGCGTGGATAATACCATTCATATCTAGGTAGAGATTGTCGAACTCCGGCAGAAGGGATAGGTCGGAAATGACATGATTGACGGAGACGTAGCGCTCCGAGAGCCAGCGGTAGAACTTTGGTACACCCATCTATAGAGGGAGGGAAGGAGGGAGCGAGGGACGGTGAAAGCGAATGAGATGGATGATGCGGCTTCTTCCTAGTGAAGAACGACGGGTGAGCGGGCTGGAGTGAGCAGGTGATCTCGTTAAGAGGTGAGCATAAAGGTGTCCGCTCGTACGCCCAGCCCTCTGTTGGCATCCAAGGCGCTACAAGGGACGCTCCTCCCATAAGAAGAGTAGCTGGAGCGGACCGCGAGGAACGGCCGTGCCATTCTTCACGCCAAGCTTATAAACACATAGCACTTCCCTTGTCATGTCCTCCTCTACAAACCTTGCTCTTTGGCTATTTTTTGGTTGTGTGCCGTGCTGTGGCAGCCTCGATGTAATGTGTGTTGCTTGCCGCTGCGTGCTGCTTGCTTGGGCAGGTCTTTTGGCCTCTGCTTGATTTGTGTTTTTTTTCGAAGAAAGGAACGGAGGGTGGTAAACAAATAGAGTGTCCCTCTTCCTTCTTTTCCTTCCTGTCTGTGGTTGGGGGTGGGGTTGGGTGGGGTGGATCGATGAGGCATTGCTTGTCGCAGCATAGAAGAAGGAGGCCTTCGAACAACCGCCTCAGGTCTTGCTTCGCTTCAATGCTGGTGGCGGCGGAGCCACGACAATGGCATAAGCCGGCAACGTTAGTGCAACGTTTGTGCTTAATGTTGACGGCTCGTCTGTGTCCACATGCCTGTGGCTGTCGCTGTGGTACGCTACGTAGTGGGAGAAGGAGGAAGGAGTAGGAACACCGGCCTCCGAGTCGTGCCAGTGGGTATGTGTGAGATCATCAAGAGGCGACAACGTCTCCCGCGGTAAGGTCGTTGTCTTTGCGAGGCCCTGCGCTCATGCTTCACCACTTTATGCCCTGGTCAAGCCGCAGGTGAGAAACTCGATCTTGAGCATGCCTCGTTCTTCCCAAAGCTGCTTGGTCAACATGCGAAGGACAGGGCCACCAAGCTTTGTGTGAAGAGCGAAACGCGTCGACACCACACGCACTTCCTTTCGTCGCGTCCTTGTGACGACTTTCGGGGGGCCTTGCATGCGCCACGAGGCTTGCATCTGTCTGCACATGTTGCCAGCTTTGGAGAATTACAGTGCAAGTGTGCCTGGCAGTTGACCTGCCGCTTGATATTTTAGCCTCCTGCCTCGTCGATGGCCACTCGAAAAAGAACCCAAGCCCCACCCCCCCCCCATCAATTATCACCAAGCCCCATCCCACCATACGCACACGGATGCAAGTCATTCGAGAACGCCTGCCCTTGCACGCTTGACTTGTCTCGTTCCTGGTCCTTATACGTTTCTCATTGTCGCCGAGTCCTCCAGTCTTCCGTGCATCACCCACGACAAGAACACATCCAACACATCCAAGCACTCGGACATAACAGACGTCTTCTCAGCAGTTCTTTGGGTCGAGTGCAGTATCACTATTCAATGGCATGGACAAGTAGAACGCCACCATCAGAAAAGGAGGCCTGCCTCCTGCCTTTTCTCACCGCCCACGCCTCTTGGTGCATGATGTCTGTCCAACCCCGTTCAACCCCTCATTTTTCCCCCCACTCTTCCTCATTTCAAACCAAAATCACAGGCAAATTGCTTCCTCTTTGCTGTTCGTTTTCCCATCAAAGCAATGAAGTTTTTCAGCACCGTCCTTCTCCTGTCTACCGCTGCGGTGCAGGGGTTCATCCTGCCGGCGCCCCGAGCCTTCACCACTTCCCTCACTACCAGCCGCTCGACCCCAAGCATGGCCTTGAGCACAGCCATGGGTGCGAACAGTGCTTGGCGTTTCCTATCCGCGGTCCGCAAGTCTGCTGCTATCTCTGCTCCCACCAAATCGACGACTGCCTTGGCCTCGACGGCAGCCGGCGGGTTGGCGCCCAAGAAGATGACCGGCTTCGAGATGTACGAGAAGGGAAGCGAGCTCATCGTGAACCTTTTTCCTATTTGGACTGTCCTTGCCTCTGGGCTCGCGCTGTACCGTCCTGATTTGTTCGCGTGGTTCACAACCAAATATTTCACGGCGGGCCTCGGCTTGTTGATGCTCTCCATGGGGATAACTCTCTCCCCTCAAGATTTTGCCGATGTCCTGAAGCGGCCCTCGGCGGTCCTCGTGGGTTTCATCTTCTGTTATGCCTTCATGCCTGCCTTCGCGTACGGCACCGCCCAGGCGTTCTCGTTGTCCCCTGAGATGGTGGCGGGGCTTGTGCTGGTCGGGTCTATCAACGGCGGACAGGCTTCCAACCTGTGCACTTACATTGCCAAGGGCGACGTAGCCTTGTCCGTGATGATGACGACCGCGACGACCCTTGGGGCTATTTTCATGACGCCTCTCCTGTGCAAATTCTTGCTGGGGGCCATCGTGCCCGTGGATGCCGTAGGGATCGCCTTGTCGACTATCCAGGTTGTCCTTGCCCCCATTGTCCTCGGCATGCTTGCGAACAAGTACATGAATCGCGTTGTCAAGGCCGTGTTGCCCTTCTCGCCCGTTGTGGGCATGGTCTCCACGTGTTTGCTCGTGGCGTCGGCGGTTGCACAATGTGCCCCTGCTATTCTTGGAGCTGGATGGAGCTTGCAATTGGCCACGATTTTCTATCACTTGGTGGCGGGTATCTTGGGGTATGGAGTACCCAAGGCGATGGGATTCTCGGAAACCGACTCGCGTACCATGGCCATTGAGACGGCGATGAAGTCGTCGGCGTTTGGTTTCTTGTTAGCGAGTTTGCATTTCCCTAACTTTTTGGTACGTGTCCCCCCTGCGGTGTCGGTCGTGTGGATGGCTGTGACTGGGTCGACGCTTGCAGTGATTTGGCGTTTTATCCCCGTGAAGGATGGGAAGAAGTAAATGTCAATTGTGGGAGTGTGTGAGCGGAGGAAAGTATGGAAGGAGGAGGAAGATGGTCGGAGATCAGGCTGAAAAATTGATGTTGGAAACCGGTTACTTGATTTGTGATTGTGGGTGAATATGTCGTGTGTCTGTTTGTTTGTGTCTTGAGTGTGTATTTCGTGGTGTCGTGTCTTGGTACTGGTAAGTATCCCTGGGGAAGGCTTGAGGTGACACGCCCATGATAAAAAACGAAAAAGGACCATGTGTTGCTGGATGAATCTTCAAAGTACTGCGACATCATGTCGTGACCTGCTATTCTTGCTTTCACTGTTGTTGTGCAGTTTGGCGTCATTTCCCGAGACACGAGTGTTGGGGAGGTTGAAAGGCTTGCTTGCCCCTCCCCAAGATTGGGGCCAATCAACAATGATCTTTCTTTCCAACCATCCCTCGTCTCCCTCGCTAAGCATGCCGATGAGTACACATGCGCCAATAAAAGAAAATGATAAAGCAATAAGATAGTTCCTTATAAAAATAAACTCCAATCTCTCTGAAATTATGTCATCTCAACTGATTTCAACTCAACTCAAGTCGTCTCGTTTGCGTATGCCTTGCCCTGTGTTTTCTACCATATCTAAGACTAACACACACAAATCCCCGGGGTCAGGACTAAGTCAAGCCTTGACAAGATGGCCCCGCTCGCAGCCACCCTTGGGGCCGTCAGAGGGAGAGCCTCGAGTTATATCGTCATCCGAACATCGTTACTACAAGTGCAACCTGTCCAAATCACCCTTCCAACACGCGGTCAGGGCCCTCAGCGCCACCGATCAGGGGTGCAGCGACGTCACTTCAGCAGCGGTACTGTTGCTGACCCTGAAGCGCGCCCCCCCTTCCCTCCTTTCACGTTTGAGACCGCTAAGGAAAAGGTAAACGCGTGCGAGTTCACTTGAGCGGACATGGAATCCTTACAATTGTAGCTCAGTTTATCGACACCATTCCCTATCTCTTTAGGTTCGAAAGGCACAAGACGCGTGGAATACTCGGAACCCGGACATGGTGGCCATGGCATGTACGTACCTATCTAATAATACGAAGTCTGAAAACAGCGAAGAGGCCGTCACCTTTGACCTTCTTTCCTACTCTTCCCCCGTCTATCTTCCTTAACAGACACCCCTGACAGCCGCTGGCGCAATCGCGAAACATTTCTCCAGGGTCGTGAGGTGAGACTTTGAAGCGATCTCGGGATTGCATGAAGTGGGGTCATATCCTACCCCTGCCACCCCTCATTCATTCTGCTCCGTGAAACGCACCATGCAGGCTATTAAGACTTTCTTGAGCAATAAGTGGGCCAAGGAGATAGACTACTGTTTGATGAAGGAGCTGTGGGGTTTCCATGGGAACCGGATCAGTGCCCGTTTTGAGTACGAGTGGCACGACGGTCAGGGGCAGTGGTGGCGATCGCACGGGAATGAGCAGTGGGAATTTAACGCGAAGGGTACGTGCCTTAGTGAAGAAGGTGCGGAGGATTGCATGGAGGAGGATAACATACACTGATGCACATTTATTTGTCTTACATCTCGTTTATCCTCGCAAGAAATATATATACGTAAGGCGGTAGGAGAGTCCTTAACCCATACCAAGGCTTCTCGGTACCCATTCTTTCCTTACTCCAGGCTTGATGCAGCGGCGCGACGCCAGCATCAACGACGTGCGAATCAAGGCGAGCGACCGCCGGTACATTAGGAATCCCAAGACTGGCCTGGTTGAGTTTCCTCAGGGCCATCCTGCGGACAAGTAAATTAACCGCACAATAGACTGGAGAAGCTAGGAGGGTTTGGGGCAGTAGAGTGGGAAAAGATAATGAGGGAGTAGCTTGGATATCGAAACGATACACGGAATGACCAGAAAGAAATGATAAGCGGAGTTGAGAAAAAAGACACACACGCTTAACTATTATTTTTTTGTCTTCTGTCTTTTTGTTGCATTAGTTCTTTCCCAAACCTCGGAGAAACGATGGGGGCTGACCCACGAGCCCGCCTTAGGAAGAGATCTCATGCATTCGAGTAGTAAAAGTGAATTGGGGATCACCATGAGGTATTTTCCATTATTCACTCAGACAACCGTGAATTTAATTCTTATACGGAAAACTGCTTCAGGGCACCTTTCCGCTTTTGCCGCTGGGATTAATTCATGTAATTAACGCCGCCAAGAATTTGTTTGGCACTGAGCCTTCGTCCACACTTACACCGCCGCCTGAATGTGCATCATAGTCTCACACTCACTCTGCCCTATTGACTTTTTTGCCACCTCCAAAACACAGGTGACGACGACGCAAGAGGTTAAAACGTATCTGCCCGAGGAACCATCGTCATCCGCCTCAGCATCTGCAGCAGCCATGGATATTATTGCCAACGGCGAGCAGAAGAATGGAGCACCACCAGCATCACTATCACTACCAGGCTGTGGTGCTGGCGCGGCGGCGGACGGCGGAGCTGCAAGTACTGCAGGAGAAGAGCAAGCATCATCTCTCCCCATGGCGTCACCACATTCCTCCTCATCGGCAGACGACCCCTCCACCGTTCGCCTCCTCACACGCCAGACCGGGAAGCCCTTGAAACTCAAGCGACTGCTCGCTGTGGACTTGCCCGTGCTATGCTCGAGTCCCATGACGGCTGTCAGCATGCTGGGAGGCATGGACCGCTTGAGCGCGGCCTGCACTGGCAACGCCCGCAAGCTCCACTTCTACTTCCGACCTGAGGACAAACTCAGCATCCCCGTACCCTCTCAAGGCAAGATTCCGTCCTCCCGTCTTCTGCTCCGTGTCCGTCTCCGCAAGGACGGGACGACAGGGGATCGCACTGTGGTGGCCAAGGAGGTGGTGGGTACGATTAGTACCACCTTTCAATTTACGGCCTTGGCTGATTTCCAATACCTGACTACGCAAGCTTTTCTTCCTGTGGGCACGGCGGATGTGGTCTCAAAGACACGTTTGGAGATCGTGCCATCTTCGTTTGTGCCAGTGGCCCATGCGGGAAATTACGCGTATACTTCACTCAAGTCCTCGGCGTTGGCCAATCAGGACACGGCGCGACGGCAGGGGGTTGTTATTAAGTTCGGGTGTCCCATCCCTAAGGCTCCTCCGGCAATGTTGGTAAACCGACCGAGGAGGAGGTTGGAGAAGTATGGGCAGGTGTTGGAGAAGCTGCAGGCGTTGTTTGATCGGGTGAGTTTTTGGGAGGGAGGGAGGGAGGGAGGGAGGAGGAACTGAGGGCAAGGAGGAAGGAAACGAGTTGCGAAGTAGGCTTGCATTTTTTGGATTCATTCTTTCTGTGTAGAGTGGTGATGGGTGAAGGGTATATGCAGTGAAGGGATCGTCACACACCTAGCCTACAGAAACGACGCCTAGCCACGCTTAAATTCATCCCTCCCTCCCTTCCTTCCTCCCTCCCTCCCTCCCTCCCTCCCTCCAAATTCAAGCAGACACGTGGCGGCCGTGAGATGTGGCAACGCAAGGCTCTCGAGTCCAAATTCGAGGGGGACGACCTGCACGCTTTTTTGGAGCTGTTGCGCGTGGTGGCGTACAACATGAGTAACGGGCCGTGGCGGGGGTTCTGGGTCAAGTATGGCTATGATCCGAGTCAGGATTCAGTCGCGCGGCTGTACCAGGCACTGGATGTCAGGTGGAAGGAGGCAGGGCTCGAGAAGCTGAAGACGAGCTACGGGGAGGTCTGGAAGAAGGTGAGGGCGGAGGCGGGCAGGGAGGACGAGGAGGAGGAGGGGGTGGAAGAGTTGAAGTTGTTTGGGTTGCCCGTACGGAGGCAGATGGTGTTCCAGTTATGTGATTTGGGGAGTGCATCGTTGCAGCGGTTGGTGCTGGCGGTGCCGAGAAAGGCGGAATGTACGGCGCAGGGGGGTTGGTTCCGGCTGAGTGACTTGACGGTGTTACGGGGGAAAATTAAGAGATATTTGAGTGGGAAGGTGGCCGAGTGCGTGAGGACGGGGAGTGTGGAGCCGGTGACGGGCGGTAGGGGTGGGAAGGGAGGGAGGGAGGAAGGGGCGCTTTCGCCCGGAGAAATGATTCTTGAGGCTGAGGCACGAAGGGGAGAGGAGGTTGTGCTGCCGGAAAGAGGAAGTGGGGGAAGTAAGGGAGGAGGACGAGGGGAAGGAGAGGGGGCGGGGATAAACGGTGCTGCTGGTGTTGATGGGGAAAGAGAGAGGGAAGAATGCGATGGCGTAATGGCTGCTGCAACGAGGAAAAGCAAACGCAAGGCAACGGGAGGAGGACGAGGGGGTGGGATAGGTGGGAGGGGTCGTGGCGGTCGCGGCAAAAAGAAAGCACGGCGGGTGGGCGGTGAAGCGGAAGAGACGCATGAAAGTGAGAGCGACGAGGAGGAGGAGGAGAAGAAGGAAGGGAGGTATCAAAATAGAGGAGAAAGGGACGAGGAGGAGTCTTACGGCCAGGGGCGTGGGGACGAGGAAGGGATGGAGGATGAGGAGGAAGCGGGAGCGCGTCAGTTGGAGAGATTGTTTGGGCAGCCGGGCCGGCGTACCATGGACAGGGCGAGGGCCAATACAGCGGCAGTGACGAGAGGGCGAACTCGCCATCAGGGGGGGGATGAGGACAAGGAGGACGATTTGGGCAGAACTTTTGTCATTCCCTTGACGGCAGGGGATGTGCAGAACGCCAGCTCGATCCGGTTGTTGGGTGGGTATCAGGGAGCGGATTACTCCTCCTCGTCGTCGGATGATGATGATGGGAGTGATTAAGAGGTAAAAGATAAAAGGAAAAAGATATGTATGTTTAGACGCTCGAAACGAAAAGAGATATGGTACGGCGACGAGGGGACGAAAGGCGAATATAGGACGTTGTACAGAACGCGATTGTAATGTTAGTAAACGTAAAGCAAATGCACCCAGAAAGCATTAAAGTTTTCATTTTCACTGGTTCTTTTCGAAAGACTTGGTGCTAGGACATTTTCCCGCACAAAGAAGGGACAAAATTTGTTCCGAACAATTGTTGGTGTTGAAGTACAAGAAACCCAACGCACGCATGTGTCAGATGAAGCACTGCTTATTCGCATCCATAGTTTCCCGCGCCACACTTTACACCTCCTCAAAGACATACAATAAGCCCACTTTGTTGAGAATTTAAAGCCAGTCTTGATGCCGGTTTCGTTGGCCATGTGGCCGCGGCACGAGCAGCTTGCACGGGATATGTGCGAGCGCCAAGGCTGCGAGAAGAATCGAGGGAAATGTCAAGAGATGGGGGCCTTGTGTTTTCTCTCGTACGTAGGCACGCAGTTTGGGAAACCATCCGAGACCTCACCACAGAATCTATGAGAGGCCAAAGCTGAAAGATGAAGGATTCTTGGCTGTGGATGACGAGGGCACTGTGAGGGCAAAGAGACCACGGGGAATGCGAAGGAATGTCACTATCAACAAGCCTTCAATCTATTTATTTCGATGTCAAGCATTTCGATGCCATGACCACGTCGAACGCACGCCTTCTATAATGCACCACTTACCCTGCTCCACGCCATCCCTACACACACGCATGTCACAGGTGCTTCAGGCTCTATCGTGGACACGGCTTTGGAAGACTGGGGTAGAAGGCGTTCAAAGCTTGTTGACACATCGAGAAATGCTCTTGGCGGCGCGCGTCCATCTCCTGCTGTGTGTGCGGGGCACCGGTGTCCTGTGCATGAATGCATAGAGCCACATCTTCACATCGAGGTACCCGCTGTAACACTAACTGGGAGAATCGTCACTGTGGAGGGGAGGCACAGCCCCTGGACTGGAGCACGGGATTTGCCACCTCCTTGTCCTCTCACAATCCTTCAGCCGCTTTTTTGGACCAGCACTACGACGACTGCGAGGACTGCCAAGACAGCGATCGTTTCAGCAGCAGCAGCACAAGCAGCAGTGACTCCTCATTAAACGACATTCCGCCGTCGTCTCAGATCGCAGCATTGGTGGAAAACGTTTTAGGCATCATGACAAGTAAGTCCCCCTGTTCGACCGACGAAAGTCGGCCATTCCCTGGTTCAACCCTGGTACCGATTCTCCGCCCTTTCCCCCTTCCTTCCCCATCACTGTAGGTGTGCAGACCATCCGGAAGCACCCCGTACTCTCTACAGTCCTTTGGTTGCTCGGGGGAACAGTAGACGAAAAATCCGCCGGATGCAAGACCTGCTCTTCCCCCTCCTCCCCCTCCACCACCACATCCTCCTCCTCACCCCCCCGCATCTCACGCAACAACAATCAGTTGGACAACTATGAGGCACACTACCAGCGGAAGAACAGCTGCAGCAGCAACAGCAGCAGCGATGGCCGGAATCATGACATAAGGCGGTTGCGCTGGAAAACGGCAGCCGATGGTGGTCCCCCGTTAGCAGAACCGCCAGATGCGAATGCGAATGATCGAGTTGTTTATTTTGAGGAGGACAGTCGTCGAAGCTGTAGCAGCGGAAATGATGGTAGTGGGGGGGATGAGAGGCCTTCCTCGGCAGTATCCGGGTCAGGGTCAACTTTTGGTATGGCCTCAGGGGGTGACTCGTTTCAGGGGGGGTTGTTGGGAGGGGAGGAGGGAGGGTCGATAGCCGTGGAGAGGATTATGCATGTGGATAGGGTAGAGCAGGATGATTTGGAGGAGATGAAGGGAGGGGGGAGGAGGACGAGGCGAAGAGGTAGTGGTGCGAATAGTGATTCAGCGAGTGCGGCTGCCGCTGGGGCTATGAGCAGTCAGCACCATCGGTATTTGGATCATGTTAATAATGCTGGTGTAGGATACTTGCCGCATCACTTGCATGAGCAGCAGGGAGGAGGAGGAGGTGGGAGGGAAGGAGGGGGTGACTCAGACGTCTCGCCGCAATGGGGATGGTATGTTACTCTGACGCCGCCCAAGCCCGAGTTCTTTAACACCAGCAGCAGTATTAAGAGCAACAACAACAATAACAAAAACGGGAACAACTACCAATATCAGCAGCAGCAACAACAACAACAACAGCAGCAGCAGCAGCAGGGGGTGAAACATCACCACCATCGCCATCGTCACTACTCCCGCGCCTCGGATGCACTGCGGCCAAGCATGACCTAATGTGATTGTCTTGAAGGGTGGAGCGAGGACCGAACTTGACCTGATGTAAAGGGGGGAAGAAAGAAGGGGAAGGGGGGGTCTCATCATCATTTTTTGCGCCCCAATATGACGTGAATTTTTGGGTCTTTTTCACTGAGGGATGTTAGTAGAAGGAGAGAGGGATATGGAGAGATAAGGGGCTTTGAGTGGCAAAAGTAGTTTGTGAATGAGTCCGTGCATGCATGAGAGTGATGATTTTTGATGGGAGAGCAAACAAAAGAGGGGGGGATGAGCAGGTGATTGCTGATGATTTTTCAGGGGAGAAAGAAAAAAGTGTGTGTGGTTTTGGAGCATCGTCATCGGTTTTTAAAAAACTTTTTATCCAAAGAAGCCTTCACAGGAGCATAAAGCAAGAGCGACACCGAGGCGCATCGCCTCCCTGTGGCGAGCGGGAAGAGGGTAAAAATTTAAACAATAAGACGCGTGTACACACACAGATGCTGCAGCAGCACCAGCAGCAGTAGCAGCCCTTTCCCCGGGCTCTACAACTCAACGCTCCAAAGACAAAGCAGGCTCAACCGACAACAGTTTTTCGTACGAATAAGGAGAAGGAGAAGAAGATGAAGACATAGTAGTAGAAGGACGAGAAGACGACAACAAAATGGAAAAAGAAGAAGATGAAGAAAAAGAATGAACCATGGAAGAATGAAATTGGGGAAATAGTAGTAGTACAGAGACAAGGGACGCCGAGACATAAAGAAAGAGAAAATGTGAGAGAGAATGAATGTTGGCGGGGATATGTGGGAGGAGGAATCGCGAAGACGCGGCAGGGATGAAGGAAGCACGCACGCAATGATTCAGGCACGGACAGATAGGGGAAGCTGCCTTTCCTACCCGTTGATGTATGTAGCAAGAAAATGTCCCCACGACCACCGCCAGCAAGTTGAATGATCATCCATCCGAAAGAGTTAAGGTGAGGATGCGATGACAACAAAGGAAGAGAAAAAAGATCCGCTCCATTAGGGGCGGGCAGGAAGAACAACAGCAGTGCCGGCAGCAGCAGCAGCAGCAGCAGCAAGGACAGGGCAGCAGTTTTGAGAGTGTAGAAAAAAAGAACTTCCTCCCCATGGCACAGATTAGAAAGACGTGAGACGGAAAAAGGGAGGGAGGGAAGACGGGTCAGCAGTGACAGAACGTATGGGGATTGATTGGGCTATGGGGGAAAGAGGGAAGGGGAAAGGCGTTCAGACTCCGTGCACCAGGAGCCAGCTACCTGCTGCCACAACAGAAACGAACAAAAAGAATATGAACGAAAGCCTAACCACAAGGGAAAGCATGAAACGAGAGAAAAAGACAAGAAAGGAGTTAGAGGCTACAATTATCAACAAGTCAACAAAGTGAGCACCTACACAAAATGTCGTTTTTCGTCATTCTTTTCCCAGAAGGGTATTTCTGCCACTTCTCGAACTATCTCCTTCTTTCTTTCTCCAACAAGAATCTACCTACCTTCGTTCCTCTACATTTTTCCTCTTTGCCTATTCTATGTCCCAATCAAGTAACTTTATTTCTCATTTTCTCATTTTCTCGTTTTCTCTTTTCCTGGCAAAACCTGGAATTTACTATATCCCAACACGCGGTAATTGCTTATGCTGTCCAACAGCCAATCCGACGATACCACAACCGTTCCTTCCCCCTTTAGCATCTCAGGAAGCCCCCCTCCCTCCATTCCTCCCTCCCTCCCTCCTCCAGACTCCGGGACACTGTTACAAATCACCACACACTTTCTTCCCTCCCCTCCCTCCACCCATGCCTTGACCAACCTCCCCCCTCCAACCACCACCAGGCTTTCGAGGTCCTTCCTGGTCGGCCTCGGAGGGGGGAAATCACCCCAAAAATAAACATCGTATTTTTGAAATAACAACGGCATTCGTCGGTAACGGCTCAGTCTGGCCTTCAGAGGCGCGGAGGGCTCGCTTGCTTTCGGGTCTCCCATTAATTCGTACTTGACCTCTCGCTCTATTTTGCCCTTAAGGAGGGAGTCCGAAAGCCAGCTGGGGCCGACCACCCACCGGCGTTGGAGCAGTCCGTGGAGGTACTTTATGGTGCGGGTTTCGGCCCTTCTTTTGGCATCTGCACGGGCCACGACGTGCGTGACGTCCGGACCTGGGACGCGAGTGACACGGCAGTTGAATCGCAGGAGGAATTCGTCCAGCTTACCCAGCATGGAATGAGGGAGGGAAGTGGGGAGGATGACGATGCCCTCCGGGTGCCGTTGATAAGTGTCGCCCAGCTTGGGGTCAATGGGGAGGCTGGATAAGGGAGGGAGGGAAGGCGGAAGGGCAGGAGGGGGGAGGGGGGAGGTGGAAGACGATTTGCTGGACGAGGAGATGAGGATTTTTTGGAGTGGAGGTGCCTGGTTTTCCTTATAGGAACGCCCTCCTAAGCCGCCACCCCTTCCTTCCTCCAGTTCTCCTCGGCCAATCCCTCCAAGAGGAAAGTGTCTCTTTCCCCCCACAATTAAACCTCCTCCTCCTCCTCCTCCTCCTCCTCCTCCTCGTCGTTCTCCTTCTTTTCCTCCAGCCTCCCTCGCAGATGCAGGCCGCTTACGAAGAAATGATGGAGAAAAAGAAGACATCCGTCTTCGACCCGTTACAGCCATAGTCGCCGTCCCTCCCTCCCTCCCTTCTCCCCCTCCACCACAACTACCACCACCAGGTGCTGCTACAGCTACTGCTGCTGCTGCTGCTGCTGCTGCTGCTGCTGCTGTCGATGCTGCTTTTGCTGCTGCTACTGCCCCTGCGTCGGCGTTACCCGTTGGATTGACCAAGACATTGGCGTCGGTGATGTATTTCCCCTTCACCCGCTTTTCGCTCCCCGACAACATATACTTCACATCATACGTCACTACCCCTCTCCTTCCCTCCCTCCCTCCCTCCTCCCCGTCGAAATGTACAGCAGTCACTCGGGCCACGCCTCCTTCTTTGTTGATACCTGGCCAGCTTCTGCTCGCTACTTCAACCGTGTCTCCCACAGAGAAAGGGTGAAGTGGGGGTCTCCTCCTTTTACGGCCCCCGGGCTCACCATCACTGTCTTCTTCGTCAGAGTCCTCTTCCTCCATTACGTCCTCGCCCTCGTCCCCGCTGTTGTTGCTATGTTGGTTGTGGTGTGATTTGACATCCGAAGCTGAGGAGATGGAAGTGGTGGAGGGCCCGCCATTGCCGGCTGTGGTGCTGCTGCCAGAAGCAATGGGTGAGGTGGATGTCAAGGCGACGAAGCCATCGGCCTCCTCTCCCGCCTCTTGAGGCTGGTGCTTGCCGCCCACCCCGTGGGCCCGGTCTTCCGCTCCTTCTTCCCCCTCCTCTTCTGACTCATTCCCTTCTTCCTCTTGTTTCCTCTTTTTCCTATCTACTCCTCGCACCTGATACCGCCGCCCGTAATCCTCTTCTTCCGTCTCCTTCCCCCGTGCCCGCTCCCGAGACTGCACCGGCATCAACACCCTCCCTCCCCCCTTCATTCTCTCCCTTCCCATCGTCGTCGAGTTCTCTCCCGGTGACGTTGATGAGGGAGACGAGGAAGGATGGGAGGACGAGGAACGCCGAGAGAAACAAACAGAGGCGGCTACTCGTCTGGTGACAGGCCCGGCAGCCACCAGCGCTCTCAAGGCCTCCTGATTCATCCTCCCTCCCACCCTGCCTCCCTCCTCCTCCGTCCCCTCGGCCCTTTTTTTGGCCCTCGCCGTCCGCAATATCTCATCGGAGACATGACAGCTGTCATCAATGGAGAGACCAAAAGAAGGAACGCCAGCTTGCAAGGCCGCAGAGAGGGAATTAAACAACGGGGTGTCGGTGACGGCGCGCCTAGAAACGCCCTCCTTGCAGATCGGGCAGGCGGGTTGTGGACCAGAGGAGCGGATGAGAAGGTCCCAGCAGGGTTTGCAGGCTAGGTGGTAGCAGGGGGAGACGGCAGCGTCGTGGATAAGTCTGTCGAAAGAGGGTGGAAGGAATGAGGGTAGGAGTGGGTAGGGGGAAGAGGGGAGGGGTAAAGATGACGAAAAATTGCAGGCACTTTTACAGAAGTTTGTATCGAGGGAATCAACAACATGAATTCACAGACGATAGAGGGAAAGGGCAGGGAAGGGTTGGAGTTTGAGAGGGAGGAGCCCCGAATGACTACGTACCCAAGGCAAATTGGACACTTGAGGCTCTGAGCCAAGCCTTTTAAGCCCCTCCGCCACACCTCCCCAACCTGAAGCACATCGAGGGGATGACAAGCGGTCAACTTGGGAGCTGCAGCGGCTCTGGCAGCAGCAGGCAAAGCCTCGTCCTCGTCGTCATTTGCTGCTGCTGCTGCGGTGGCGGGAGCAACGGTAGCGGCGGGAGGAAATGGAGGTGGAGGAGTGGCCCCGGCGGATAAGATGAGGTATGGATTGACGCTCCTCCGCTGTTGCCCATCATCGTCGTCATTCATGCTGTAGGTGTGTATGTGGGGGTGTTTGGGTAAGATAAAAATTAGGATGCCCGCCTTCCCATTGGGCGCCAACATATTATTCTGACAATTGACGCGAACGTTGCTGCTGCCCCTTATCGCTTATCGCTGCCCCATGTGTTCTCAATGAGCGAGGCCGCTTTCTGGCTCAATGAATCTACTCCTAGTCCCACATCACACTGCGCAGGCCAGTGTTTAAGAAGCAGGTGAAGGACAACCTCCTCCTGGCGGTGCGCCTAGTCCGAGCTTAGGCACAACACACACTGCACCCTACCAAAGCCGCTCAGGCATGTAGTACAAATATCAGGAGAAGCACTTCCTCGTCCTGGCAGTGCTCGTAGTCCTAGCCCAACAATCTCACAAACTACATCCCACGAAAGCCGTCTCAAAACACAACTTCATAAATAAACAGGAAGCGCGTGTGTGGTGCACCACCCTCTCCAACCATGACCTCCCTTGTGGACGGGCGTGCGGCTGCTTCTGAAGTGGTGGCGCCGATGGTCTTGCGCAAACCCACGCCCGGCACCGGCGCAGCCCAGGCGGCAGGGCGGCCGGACCCCCTTATCAGCATGGATGGGGATGAGCTGAAGAAAGTTTTGCAGACTGTGTCGGGCACTCGGGGGTCGATGCATTTTGTTGCCAAGGTCGTGGCAAAGCCGGAGCAGTCGAACGATATTCATGTCTTGGTGGATGGAGTCCTGAGCCGTGCTGAGCAAGTGTTTTCATTGTGGGTGCCCGATTCGGAGGTGAATCGCATCAATAAAGCCCCACGGGCCGAGCCCATCGAACTCTCCGAGGACATGTCGGGTGTTTTGTCGGCTGTGCAGAAGCTCCATGGCCTGACCAAGGGCGTGTATGATCCGGCATGCTTCCCTTTGCTGCAACATTACAAGCAACATTTAAAGCAGAGCTTGCGAGGCTTTGATGTATCGTCGTTGGATAATGATCCTCAAGCGGCGGCCATAGCCATGTATGCGAATTGGGGTGCTTTTATTCTGGCCAAAGACAGCAAGACCCTGACTAAAGCCCACGATGCGGCTGGGTTGGATCTGGGGGGCATTGCAAAAGGGTGGGCGATTGACCAGTGCGTGGATGCGTTACGAAAAGCGGGTTTCAAGGACATTTTTATGGAATGGGGTGGGGATGTGAGGGTTTCAGGTAAGCATCCAACGGGCCGTCCTTGGACTGTTAGCGTGACGGAGCCACCTTCGATGCAAACTTTGCATCGAACGATCCCGACTCCTTCGTCGTTGCAAAGGCAGGAGTCTTTGCGACGTATGTCGGTTTCATCGGGAATGGGACCGAGCCCTCGAGGAGGACCGGGATTGGCATTGCCTGGAAGGAGGAGTATGGAGATGCAGGAGACAGAGGCAGCCTTGTCTGAGCAAATGGCGTCGTTGAATTGCTCGGATGATGAGTTTCGGAAAGTGCTGGCCAACATACCGTTGCGGGACGGGGCAAGTATTACGACGTCGGGGGATTACATGCAGGTGTTTTGGGTGGGCGATCGTTTGTTTCACCACGTGTTTCAGAGTAAGACGAAGCGCTTGATGGAAGTGTCGACTACGGGCTTGGCGCAAACGTCAGTGGTTACCGATGGGCCGTGCATGTACGCGGATGCCTTGGCGACTACAGCTTTGGCCATGGGCGCGGTCCCAAAGAATGCACGCAAGTTTTTGGACACTGTGTCGCCTTTGTCTGGTGGAGCGCCAGTAACGGATTACCTTCTCTATGTGCGTGACGGACCCAAGGTCTTGCGGCGCCGCGTGAGGGGAAGTGAGGACGAGACAGCCCAGGAGATTCGGTTGTCGCAGCACAAGCCAGCTCGAGTGATTGTGGTCGGAGGGGGCCTTGCAGGATTCTCGGCGGCGATTGAGGCGGCCAAGTCGGGCGCGCGCGTGATTTTACTAGAGAAAGAATCGCGCGTAGGCGGGAACAGCGCCAAGGCCACAAGCGGGATCAATGGGTGGGGTACGTTGCCCCAAGCTCGGGAAGGGATAATGGACGAGGAAAAATACTTTGAGCGTGACACCTTCCGCTCGGGCAAGGGCGGTATGTGCGATCCTTCTTTGATTCGTGTCCTGTCCACGCAGTCTGCGGAGGCTGTGCGCTGGTTGATGGACGATCTTGGGGTCGACCTGGCAGAATTAAGTCAGTTGGGAGGGCACGCTTTCAAGCGCACGCATCGCGCTCGGCCTACGCCTTCGGGGGACCCGAGGCCGATCGGATGGTTGATTATGGAGCGCGTGCAGGCTTTTGTAAAGGAGCGCTTACCGCCGGGCCAAGTGGACATTCGGACGTCGGCGCGCGTGGTCAAGCTGGAGGTGGAGGGGAATCACGAAGCTGGAAGATGCGCCGCTTCGTTACCGCCGCTTAAAACCGTCACTGGCGTGACATACGAAGATATGACAACGGGCAAGATTCAAACGCTGTCGGCAGATGCGGTGGTCCTCACCACTGGTGGCTATGGCTGTGACTTGACCCCAAACAGCTTGCTCAAGGAGCATCGGCCTGACCTTCTTGGCTCCGAGGCTAACGGTAATGGCGGCAACGGTGATAAGAGCAGCAACGTCAGCAACGGGAAAGGGTTGAACAGGCTGGGCATGCCTTCGACCAATGGCGCGTTTGCCACGGGCGATGGGGTCAAGATGGGTTTGGCCCTGGGGGCGCTTACGGTGGATATGGATAAAGTCCAGCTTCATCCGACCTCTTTTGTGGACCCGAAGGATCCGCTTAATCCCACTAAAATCCTGGGGCCGGAGGCGCTGCGAGGCTCGGGCGGAATTTTGGTCAATCACGAGGGGCAGCGCTTTGTGAACGAGTTGGACCTGCGCTCGGTGGTTTCGAACGCCATTTTGAAGCAATGCCAACCCTATAAATGCAAGGATGGACAGGAGGGCAATATCTTTGCATGGTGTATTTTGAACCAGGAGGCACAGAAGAAATTTGGGTCGTCGTCCTTACGGTTTTATAAGGATGCGCGGGGCCTTTTCGAGGGAGCGAAGGACTTTCCCACTCTGGCCAAAGAGGTGATAGGTTGTAACCCTGAGGTTTTGAAAGCCACGCTGGAGGAGTACGCACAAGCGGCTTCCATCAGCGTGGATGTCAGGACGCGGAAGAACGCGTTTCCTTGCTCGTTTTCCTGGACAGACACGGACCTATTGGCGGCGCGGGTAACGCCGAGTATTCATTATACGATGGGAGGGTTGCGGATTAGTGCGGCAACGGAGGTGTTGGAGGACGCGCAGATGGATCAAGGGAATCTGTATCGAAAGTTGCGTCCGGTTCGGCGCTTGTTTGCGGCGGGGGAAGTGACGGGGGGCGTGCATGGCGCGAACCGATTGGGAGGGAATTCGCTTTTGGAATGTGTGGTGTTCGGGCGCTTGGCGGGGGAGCGGGCTGGTACGGTGAAACAGAAGCAGTCGACGTGTTTAGTGGAGGATGAATGGACACCGGTGACCTTTCGGGAGATGCTGCAGACGGATTCGAAGTATGGTATTAATACTAAGGTGTTTCGGTTTCATTTGCACGGGGCGCTGCAGCAGGCGGGTTTGGCGGTGGGGCAGTTTGTGGCGATTCGGGGGGAGCTAGACGGGGAATGGCTGCAAGGGTACTACTCGCCTTTGTCGCGACCACATGAGGAGGGCTACGTGGAAATTTTGTGCCGCACAGACACGGCGGGGGGCCAGATCATCAACTTCTTGAATGCCGTTCGCCCGGGGGGGGAATGCTACCTCAAGGCGATGGGCGGCCTGCGTTTGCGGTTTGAGGGGTCCCAGCTCTTTCACGGGGAGCGGGAGATAAAGAAGCTGTCCCTACTAGCTGGGGGGACGGGCATTGCGCCCATGATTCAAATTGTGCGTGCTTATCTCTACCATCTGGTGGGTGCTGGGGCGCCGAGTGGTGAGCCCTTACTTGATCCCACCACCTCTGGCGTGCGGCTGGTTTACGCGTCTGAGCAAGAATTTGACTTGGCGTTTACCGACGTTTTGCAAAGCATCCAGGACACTTACCCAGCTTACTTCCAATACTATATCGTGCTGAATCATCCGCCGTTGGGCTGGACAGAGGGCGTTGGCTTTGTGAATGAGGACACTGCCAGGCGGAAGCTCTTTTACCCGTACGAGGAGGAACAGGGCCAGCTATTCGTTATGTGTGGCCCACCGATATTTGAAATGGTGATGGGCGAGATGCTGGTCAAAATTGGGGTACCTCGTCACGCCGCATTTGCCTACTCCAACCCTTGAGGTGTGTGCAGTGGCCAAGAAGGAGCATAGCAGGAAGCATACCGAGGAGAGGAGAGAAGGGAGGGCCTAGGCGATGTGCCTTTGTCGATTGTAACACAAGTAGAGAGAACACAAATCGAAGAATGAGAAACACTAATGGGCTCGCGCCAAATACTTGTGCTTTGCTCCTTTCAATTGCACTACTGCAGCTTGTGTGCGGGTAAGACGATTGCCCTCTTACTTCCTTGTGACCCTTGTCGTTCGCGGGGGACATACTTACCGTCGAGAACGAAGGGCGTGGACAAGCTTCACATAATCAGCTCCATACATCATCATGATCCATCACACGCCAAGAGGCCAACGCCAAGCGATGGATACTCACCACTTTACTGCTCATGCAACGACATACAGACAAAGCCCCCGGTGGATTTCGTCGCAGCCTCCACCATGTTTGGCTGGGGCAAGAAGAAGGTCCAGGCGCCAGAGCCGGAGAAGCCAGTGGTGCCCCGCCTCGACTTGAGCCAGGTAATTTGCATGGAAGAGAGGAGAGCTAGCACAAGGGGGAGGGTTTAAACGCAAGGACGGGAAGAGTAGAAATCGGAAAGGCATGCTGCACTATGTAGCAGGGTATGTCCTTGTACATCCTTTTCGTGCCCGGAATGAGGCATGATTTATGGTTCGTCAGGCATTGGGGAGGCACGGAGGGAGGAAAGAATGTCATTTTCCCCGCCTTCTCTGCTACTCTTACACAGCTAACGATTTTCCGTGGAAAGATTGGTAATAATCTCTTATTACGTATCGAGACGAAGAGGGCGCACTCCTTTTTCAAACTTCGTTTCCTACTTTCTGTATAAGCAACACACAACCACCACCTCACACTTCCCTTCCCCCCCCAAAATTTTCCTCAACCCAACAGCCCCGCTGGGACCAAAGCACCTTTGAAGGCCGCGCCCGTCACTTTTTCACCACGACCAACCCGCTTAATGGCCTAGCCTCGGATGCCGAGTTGGACCACGCCAAGGCCTTGTTGGAGCAATATAAAGCGGGAAAGGAACCGGCGGGGACGACGGACGAACAAATCTGGGAAGCGAAGCATTTATATGACTCAGCATTCCACCCTGAAACGGGGGAGAAGCTTTTCTTACCGGGTCGTATGTCATTTCAGGTGCCGGGTAATATGGTAATTACTGGGTGTATGATGCAATTTTACCGGTCTATTCCGGCAGTGGTGTTTTGGCAATGGGTCAACCAGAGCTTTAATGCCGTCGTGAATTATTCGAATCGCAATGCTTCTGCGGGCGTGACCACGGAGCAGCTAGGACAGGCTTATGTTGCGGCAACGGCTGCTTCGGTTGCCACAGCGGTGGGATTTAATCGATTAATTGCGCGAAACCCCAAATTGAGCCAAGGGATGATTGGACGGTTTGTGCCTTTGCTGGCGGTGGCGGCCGCCAACTGTGTGAATATTCCGCTGATGCGACAGAGAGAACTGGTAGAGGGTATTGACCTCAAAACGAGGGAGGGGGTGGTGGTGGGGAAGAGCAAAGAGGCGGCCAAGACGGCGGTGGCGCAGGTGGTACCCTCTCGTATTCTGATGGCGACACCCGGCATGTTGTTCCCTCCGCTGATCATGGCAAATCTGGAAAACACCGCGCTATTGCGGGCCACACCTGGCCTTGGGGCCCCCATCATGGTGGCGATGACGGGGCTGTGTTTATCATTTTCGACCCCCTTGTGTTGTGCGTTGTTCCCGCAGGAGGCCACGATTAAATTGAGTCAGGTGGAGCCGGAGCTACAAGAGAACGCGAAAAAGATGACACCCGTGCCGGAGGTATTCTTCTATAATAAGGGGCTTTAGATGATAGGTGAATAGTTGATGAGGTGGGAAATTGAGAAAAGAAAAGGAATGGGGGGACGAAGGACACTGTACGATGATATTTGAGATATTTTTGTGATGCAAGTCTTGGTAAGAGGAGAAGCAATGAGAACTTCTGGGCCTTTGGGGGGAAAGGCGGGAGGGAAAGGGGTGTGCGCGGGAGGCTGCATTTCTCACACATTCTTCAGCCGTGCATTGATGATTGTGGAAGGAAGAGGGCGCGAGAGACGACTAAAGGCTTGCGCAGGAAGGCAGCGCGAGAGGGAGAGGCAAGGAGAGGAAAATTCATGAATGCCACCGAAAAACAAAATCAGAACAAAAAAGAAGGTAAAAAAGAACATCAAAAGGTTAAATTTGTACCGGTCTCGTCTTGTGTTTATTTTCTTGTCGTCTGACAGATGGATATCATGGGCCGATCAGCGACGCAGCAAACTGCAAACGAATGGCGAGGCCACTGGGCGGACGAGGCTCTTCCTTGCTTCTTGCCCTCCCTCGAGTAATGCACATCCCAGGCCAGCTGAGGCCATCCCTTCTGTATTTCATGACAATCACACGTATTACAAGACAGGCGACGGCATCTAGCGCAGTCAGGTGCAGAGCATAGCGGACCGGTCGCGAGAGGAAAGCTACGCGTACATCAAGGAGCAAGCAGCAGCAGCAAGCATGGCAGGCAAGGGGTTCAATCAGTGGTCGACAGCACGGAGACTTGTCTTGGTAGCCATCATGCTACTCATGGAGGTGTGTGGGCGTGCATGGATGGGAGGAGGCCAGCTTTTGGGAAGGGCAGGCTGGACTAGAGTTCAGGCATCATCATCCATCTAATCTGTTTTAACGTCAACCTGATACAATAGAATGTGATAGGGCAACAACAACAGCAGCTGCATCGTTACCCCGGGCCAGGCGGCCCTCCCCCACGAAGGCGACCACCGGGACCCAACGCCATCGAGCTGGGAAAGGAGAATAAGTACGTGGGTCGCTTTGATACCCTGTCCAACTTCTGTGCGGCTGTGCCTAACCCTTGCCCCTTAGTCCCGTTTGAGCCGGGGGGGTCTGATCATTTTGATTCATTGTCCTATATCTTGACAGGCGGGCCACATATATGGCCGTATTAGGGGGAATTTTGGCGGGGTACTGGTTTTCGGGGTGGAATTTCAGGGGTAAGAACAAGAAGCTGAAGCAGAAATACGAGAGGGATATTGCGGTACGTGCCTTTTCGAGTTTTAATTGGTTTGAACGTTGTAGGATGGAGTCATGGGAGGATGGATTGCGACATATGGAGCTTTTTCTGCCACGCACATCGTTTCGTTTTGTTAGCATGTTTTTGAGATGCCACGCAAAAGATTCTCAATTTCCCCTCACCTCTCTCCCTTCCTCCCTGCGTCCCTCCCACACACCGATCCCAGCAACAAGAGAGGCGCATTGAGGACGCCATCCGTTCGATACGGCAACAGTACGAGGAGGTCCTGGAGAAAAAGCAAGAAGAGTACGTGGAGAAATACAAGCACCTGCAGTACATTGAAGTAAGGAAGGAGGAAGGGAGGAGTTAGGGAAGGAGGGATGTAGGGTATGGCAGCTGACGTGGATCATCATATGGATAAAGTGGGGCACACCTGCTACATAATACCATACTAATCTGGAAGACACACGCATAAATATGTACACAGGCATAGACTCACACGCACCCTGTCGTTTTGACTCACCCACCTACCCATTCACGCACCCACGCACAGAACGCGATGGGCGAGGCAGGCATCCCGGTAGACCTGTCGATGGTCTCTCCCTCTGCCTCCCTGCAGCAAGATTACGCCGAATTTAAACAGCCAGACCTCAACGGCGACGACAAGATCTCGAGGCGGGAGGTAAGTTGAAAAGAGAGGATAGTAGGGCTTGAGAGAGAGGGAGGTTGCTTCGGCGTCAATTCCCCCGTGGTTGTCCCTTGACAGTGCGAATGGGTACAGGTCGTCCGTCTTCTAGCCCCTCTCCTTTCTATTTTTGTCATCATGATCATAGTTTCTTTATATTCCTTTTTATTTTTGGTATTCACCTGTCCCTCCCTCCTCCCCTCCCTCCTTCCCTCCATCTCCCTAGTTCGACCAGTACATGCGTCAATACCTAGCAGCCAACCCCGAGTACAGCAAATATGACTACCCTTCTTTCGATGAGTTTGACAAGGACGGGGATAATTCCATTACCTTCGCGGAGTGGCAGCAGTACATCCAAGATGCTGAGGCGGCGGCACGTAGGTGGACTTCAGAAGGGAGGGAGGAGGATTGAGAGGGGCAGAGGGCAGGGTTTGCAAATAAATGGAGTCTGGAAGTATTGACTATTCTCATGTCCTTGTTATCCCTACGAACTACAGTGGCCCAAGAACAGCTCATGTACCAGCAGCAGCAAAAGGGGAAAGCAACTGGGCGGCGAAAGTAAAATATGCGTGTGAGCGGGGTTTGTGAGAGGCAGGTAAGGGTTGCTGTGGGTGAGGGGTGGCACCAGTAAGGGTCAAGTCAGGAGTAGGGGCAAAGGGCTGTGGATGGGCCGTGTAATGATGGGAAGGCAGAGAAACCAAATCAGCTTGTCATTAAAGATGCGTGCACGCGAGCTCAGATGCGCCAGAAAGAGGTGGCGTCATTTTTGTAGATCCCGCCGCAAATTTGGGCCTCCTTTGTCCTTTCCCATTTTTACATTCATGATGGATGGCACATCACTGTGTGCATGCCAGCGGCTACGAGACAACATGACAACCAAAAATAGAGTAGAGGAAGGCTTTAATCGCGCAGACGTAGAGGTCTGCTGGGGAGACAGCAAGATTGCAGAAAAAGAAGAAAACAGAAAAAGAGATTATATGTTTGGGCTGTCTCCATTTTTTTTGCGTTGAGTCTTTGCAGCACTTGCGAAATGATCTCTTTTTCGATGTCGAGAGGGTTTCGATGCTTGGGCCCTCACCTCGTTGACCGTTGACAGACTCAACTTTGTTCGCTATACTTGTCCAGACCGCCACTTTGCTTGCATCGTCTTTGCCTCTGTCCTTCGGTCATTATAAATACACGGTAGTGTGCCCATTGAGGCTCATTGTGCGTGTTGTGTGCATGTTTTTGTGGGTCAACGCGCTCAAGCTCAAAGCGAATAACACACGCTTCTTCTAACGGAAAGAGGCTGAGTGGCTGGTCATGCAATTTGGTGCCCCAGTACCCGATTCCCCACCGCATCACTCCGCAATCACCCAATATGAAAGCTATACTACTAATCGGCAGTCTAGATGGTTGAGGTGCCGCGAATCGCAGGACGTGAAGGGTAGCCAAGGGAAGATGGCACAGGCAGGCGACGCACCTCCCGCCTTGTTTTCCTTTTTGCCTGCTCGACGGTCGCCATTTATCAACACCCACGCCCACGCCACACATCCACAGTCTGCAACGCACCCCCACGGTGGACATCTTGCCAAGATAAAGGGGCTTCAATCCCAGCTCTTTCCCTCGCAGGCGGCACTACGGTGGACATCTTGCCAAGATAAAGGGGCTTCCAATCCCAGCTCTTTCCCTCGCAGGCGGCGCAGGACGGCGAGGACCACGACAACTGAGGTATGTCATGCTCCAAGAATCGTGTTGCGCACTTGTGCCGATAATTTTACAAACCCATCACTTATGGGTTGCCGACTCACCATCACCATCCACGCATCCATCATCCCCACTACCCTATCCATTGTTGTGAAGAAACAGAAGCGATGGGCCACGGCGGACACGGGGGGCACAGCCACAAGACAAATGGCAGTTCGTGCGCGCATGGAAGCGGCGGAATCTCAAACGGACACAGCCACAACCATGATGTCGTTGCGGGCAACGACAAGGGTGGCAAGGGCGCTGCATTGCAAAATCTTTCAGGTATTCGGCTTCTGAAACCCCACCACCAAAAGCGAGTGGATGCCAAGCTGGAGCAACGGCGAGTCCGCTCCAAGCTTATTGCTGCGACGGTTTTCGCTGTTGTGTTCATGTCCGTGGAGATAGTGGGGGGGGTGTTGGCGGGGTCCCTGGCTATTGTGACGGATGCCGCGCATTTGTTTACGGATGTGGCTAATTTTATCACTGCTATAATGGCCAGCCATCTGAGTGAAACGCCTTCGACGAGCAAGCATTCCTATGGGCTGGTGAGGGCGGAGGTATTAAGTGCGTTGATCAACACGGGGGTAATTGTTATGTTGGCCGCGTATCTGATATATGAAGGGATTCATCGAATCGTGGCTTGGTTTAAAGGGGTGGCGGATCCAGTCGACGGGTTCTTGATGATGGTGGTGGCGATTATTGGAGTGATTTTCAATATTGCCCTCATGCTGATTTTTGGGCATGAACATGGCCATGCGCATGATCATTCGCATGGAGGGGGTGGTGGTGCGCATGTAGGGCATTCGCACGGGGGACACAGCCATGGATATGGGCACAGCCATGCGGGACATGATCACGATGAAGAGGAGGAGGAGGAGGAAGGGCATGAACATGATGAGGAGGAAGGAGGGAGGAGCCATAGTCACAGCAGCCATAGTCATGGGGGAGGAGAAGGAGGAGTTAGGGGAGGGGGAGGACCTTCAAGGCATGCTTCCCATGACGGTACCCACCTTCATGACTCGCACGGCCCGACCAAGTCCCGGGCGAGCAGCACTTCAGAGAGTGAGAAGGGAACGCTGCTTGTGGATGAGGAGGAGGGGGGGTCCAGAAGAAAAGGAGAGATGGGGGGAGCGGTGGGTGCGTCGACGACGTATGGGAGTTTGCCGTTTTCGGGGCGCCAGCACCATCACCACACGGAAGACGGAGACGAAGAGCTGACCGGCTCGGCGACGCGTCTCACAAAAGGTTTCGGAAGGGAAGAGGAGGGTGAATTGAAGATCACCACGACCCGGGAGAGAAAGCACAAGCACAGCCACCACCATCACGACAAGGAAAAGAAGAAGAAGAGGAAAAAGAAGAAGAGCCGGAACATCAACTTGGAAGCAGCTCACCTCCATGTCATCACTGACCTGGTCCAGTCGATAGGCGTGGCTTTGGCAGGTGTCATAATCTACTTTAAGCCTCACTGGCAAGTAATTGATCCGATCTGTACCATCCTCTTCTCCATCGTCATTTGTTACTCGGTCGTGAGCATGCTTGCCAAGAGCACGCATGTGCTGCTAGAGGGAGTGCCTGAGGGTGTGGACCCCGATTTATTGCACAACAAATTGAGTGCCATCGAAGGAGTTACAGACGTACACGACTTACATGTGTGGATGTTGTCGGTAGGGAGGCCGTTGGTCACCGTCCATATTAAGGCGGCAGACCCGGACGTGGCAATGAAGCAGGCCCAGGCCATCTTTACGCAGGCTGGGATTGACCACATTACCATTCAGATTCAACGGGATGAGTGCTTGCCGAATGAATGTGCGCACCCTTGTGTGTCACTGGCATGCGCACCGACATCGCCTGGAAACACATCGCCGGGCAGGGGGGGGTGTACTTACTTGTAAGAAAGAAACGGTTGGATGGAGGACGGGAAGGGAGAAGGAGGAAGGGGGAAGCAGTTTAGGGGTGATGAGAGACGTATAAGGTAGGGAAAATGGGGTTTAATTCTTTCTCTTTTATTTGTGGGGCTATGGAGGAGGAGATAGAGTGTGGAGGTTAGAGCGGAAAAATTGCCCCCCGTAGCAGCAACAAGAACAACAACAACAACGGGAACTGAATCTACAGTGTTATCTCCAGCGTCTACGGCAAAATGACAACAGGAACTTGTGAGGTGATGTTTCTGACGAATCATTGAGCTTCACGACACGATTAAAGCTCTGGAAGCACACGAGGTCACCCCACCCGAGGCCACTAGCACCAATCCATTAGAGAGAAGGCCAGCAGAAGAGAGGCATAACTAAGATAGACAAAGGTCTCAGTTGTGCAAAGTGTACACATAAAGAAATTAAAGAGAGAAGAAGGCCTTAATAGGGGTAGTGTGATAGTGATTTTGGGCATCTTTTGGGCTGACGAGACAGATCGGAACGTATTTGGTCACGGCCATTCATGTATTAGAGCCGTACAAGCCCCAAAAATGTTCGTGTGCACAAGAACTTAGCATTCTGTCGACAAAGTTGTGATACTTTGCGCGGTAATGTGTCGACCTGTTGCAGCACACACAATGACAACTATTCCCGGAAGGTGCACTCTGAAGAAACAAAGCTTGTCAAGATGGGGAGGTTGCCCCGACTGTTGAGTTTTTGGAAGCCAAAAAATATCTCTAATGGCTACCCCCAAGGCCCCAGCTGTCTTCAGACCGGTTTCATTCGAGTTACATCGAGAGGGTCCCAAGACAGGAAGAAGCAGAGAGTAGGGCTCAAAATTTCATCTTAAGTCCTTCCTTTCCCCCCCCCCCTTCCTCCCCCCCACGAGCGGCGTATACAGCCATCCCCGTACGTCCTAACAACGTCGAAAAGCACCACATTTACACATGGATGAGCCACTCTGTGGCTGCACTACAGACGCCACCGACGCCGGCATCGACTTCAGCCTGAATGGGAATGATGCGCCTCGGACAATCGCAACGTCCTTGCGCCCTCCCCCTCAACCCACATCCTCCTCCCCATCACAAGCGCCAGGCTCCATCCCTAACCCTGTCCACCGTACCGACTCGACAACCTCAACATCATCCATCACCAGCAATGGCGGCCCCGCAGCTGCTGGCTTTGAGGTCTCATCTGCGTGGTCTGTCGCAGGGGTGGGCACGTGCATCCAGCTCCGCCACCGCGCCTTTGGCTTGCACATAGCTATGGACTTGGGCACCAGCGCGTGGGAAGCCTTGAGGGCCAATCATGTGTTTGTCTCGCATTCGCACATTGATCATATTGGTGCTTTGTTGAACCACGCTCGTGCTCGGACCTTGAGCAATAAACCAGCCAAATATTACGTTCCTCTCTCGGCGGTGGAGCCCTTGCTGCAAGCCAAAGCCGCATATGAAGTGCTGGACGGCCATGCCTTCCAAGCAGACATTACGGGGGTCAAGCCCGGAGATGTTATACGCATCCATCCCAACGTCAAAGCAAGAGTGTTTCTAACGAAGCATAGAGTGCCTAGTCAGGGGTATGCATTAATTCGGGAGAAAAGCAAGGGCCTGAAGGCTGAATTTCGGCACTTGTCGTCGCGGGAGTTGGCGTTTCGGAGGAAAGGGGGGGAGGAGGTGACAGAAACCGAGGAGATTGTCGAAGTTGCTTACACAGGAGACACTATGTTAGACGCGATTTTGGCTGAACCGCTGGTGACGCAGGCCAGGTTGTTGATCGTCGAGTGCACTTACCTTGAAGGTGAAGGAGGGAGGGAGCGAGGAGACGATAGGGGAGACGAGGGGAAATGGGAGAAAGAGGATTTGCGAAGAACGGGACCACCTTACTCTTCAGCTATTTAGGTGAGGTGGTTTTCTACAATCGCGCACTCAAGCACAGCCTTTTCAAATACACAGGTGAAATTATCTGGGCTCACAAATGGTGCCATGTCCACATCCACGAGCTCATCCAGCACCTGGACACCTTCGCGCAAAACGAGCGCATCCTCCTTTGCCACGTCTCGAGGAAATACAAGCTATGGGAAAATGTCCTCCGTCTCGTCCGCGCGGCCATCGTGGTCGCTCCCGAGCTGGCAGCGAAGACAGGAATCACTCTAGCAGGGTTTGGGAGACCCGAGCCTGTTACCTGGTTGTCAGAGTTGGAGGAAGCAGAGGGCGGAGGGGGAGGAGGGATGGAGGAGGCGACTGAGGGCGTGAGGGAGGGGGAGTTGGTGGGAAATCTACCACAGCGGTCTGCAGGAGGGAGAGGGCGTGTGCCTCCGATGAGGGTAGCGGCGACAGTGGCGTTGGCGGCCGGAAAGTGGGTGGGGGCGGACGGGGTGATGGAGGAGGAGCTGCCGGAGGTGAAGACGAGAGAGGAAGCGAATCGAATGCTTAGGGTAATGTCGGAGGACTTGGGGTTGAGGCCTCGGGCGGGTTCCTTTGTGAAGGGGCCGGGGGAGGACGAGGGAGAGAGGAGGGAAGGTGAGGTTGAGGGGAGGGGGAGAGGGAGTCGGGATGAAGCGGGGTTGATTACGAAAACGACGACGACGACGACGACTGAGGAGGAGGAGGGGGGGGCGGAGGAGGCTTCTTTGTTGTTTTAGGAGCTGCAGAAGAGAGAGGGCTTTTGTGTACGTGGTATAACAAAATAGATAGTGAAATAACAAAATTGAGCCAAAAGATTTGTTAACTAATTCGCACTTTGCTCGGATCGGGTTGTCTTGTCTTTCATATCTTTTCACTCAGTCTCCCGGTTCCACAGCTTTCTTTACCTTATTATGAATCATCTTCAGATTGAGACAAGGGCGTCGTCGTTTTGCTTTTTGCCGTCTGCTTTGTCTTCATTTGTCGAGGGAAAAGATTGGGTAGGGTAGTGCAGGTGCCCCAATGGGTTCGTTTCATGCTGTTCCGCTTGTTGATGTTGTCCCGTGAGACAGCATAAGATGCGGAGATGCGGTACAATGGAGTTTGGCGTAGGCTTCCTCTCCCTCCTGTGAGAATGAGGGAGGGGGATCAATGATTGTTGCGGGCGGCTTCAAGCCGCCGAGTGACAATATAAGTACGGCCGAAGTGGCTTGAAGCCCTGAAATGCGCAGCCTGGTCATGGCACTTTTAGCCCTTTTCACTGATGACACACCCGAAAGGAATATTGGCAGGCGTGCATACAATATACAATGTAGCGTTTTGAGTGTAACGATTGAGCGAGGCGCACAGCCCGAGATTTGAGCGATTCCAACCCATACCAACGGTCACTGTCATGCATGAAAACCGCAAGCCCCTTCTTTCCAAGCTCTCCTTTGAGCACGCACACACTATTCATTCCTATCACAGGAACGCGCACATCTGCATGCCAGCGTAGGAAGGAGGACGCCACGTTCGTAGAAAATTGCCAAGGTCGGGGAGGGTCTGAGTGTACAGATCAAATCATCAGTTCAGCAAAATGCTTCGGCGTCACCCTACCAAAAGCACCCTGGCCGCATCGGCCACGGCCGTGCGGATGGCCAGCAGCGGTCTGGGCAGCAGCCTTAGCAGCTGCAGCAGCAGTGTCTTCGTGGCGGGGCGTAAACCGAGAGCGTTCGTCTCTTTGTCCTCTTCAGCCTCTTCAACCGTGTTGATGCGGGCGGGCTCATCGATGCACGCCCTGAGGACGTCTCTCCGAGGCACGCAAGCGGCTAGCACAACGAAAAGCGAAAGCAGGAGACCCTTGTTGACCGAGCGGAGAATAGAACATTCCGTCAAGATAGAGAACCCCTTTTCATCCTCCTCACGCATGCTGGCCACAGAGCATCAATACTCGTCCCTGCTCGGCGGCCTGAACCACCCCAGCAACCTCGCCACGCTGCCATCACCCTCCTCTTCCTTTCCCAGTGATAGAAGATTTTTTTCCTCCCAGCCAGCCGCACCCAAGCCCGACTCAGTAAAGGACGAGGCCTCCAAGGCCGCGCCTGCTTCATCCTCCTCTTCTGCCCTCGATGGGAGCACGACCACCAACACCTCCTCCTCCTCACTTCCTCCTCCTCCTCGTTATGTCGAAGAGGGGTTCAAGCCCGAGGATCTCAAGCCGGAACAAGGCGTGGAAGACCCGCGGAAGGAGGAGAACTCTCCCTCGACTGTAGGGGGGGTGGTGCGCAGGTACACACTCAAGGGATTCGAGATTCTGCAGGCGCTGCCTGGTGCTGTAGTGTCGTTTACGGTCATGGCCGGGAAATATCTGGTGACATTTGTCGTGGAAACGATCAAGAATCCGAGCTCCTTGCGAGAGAGGTGGCTGGGAATAAAGAAGGTGGTGGTGGAGGAGTTGCATCACTATAAATTAGGGTCGAAGGTGCTTTGGTCGGACATAAAAACGAGCTCGTCAATTGTGAGTAGGTTGTTGCATGGGCATACGTTGAGTCGAAGGGAGAGGAGACAGTTGACGAGGACGACGGCGGACTTGTTCCGGCTGGTCCCGTTCGCGTTTTTTGTGATTGTCCCCTTCATGGAGTTATTGCTGCCGTTCGCCCTCAAGGTCTTCCCGAACATGCTTCCGTCGACGTTTCAGGATAGTTTGAAGACAGAGGAGAATCTGAAGAGGGAGCTCAAGGTCCGGTTGGCGCTTGCGGGATTTTTGAAGGACACGCTTGGTGAGATTGCGAGCAAGAAGAAAGGTGGGAAGGAAGGGGAGGGAGGGAAAGAGAGCCCTAATGCGGCGTTGTTGACGGAGTTCGTGGAAAAGGCACGAGCAGGGACGCATATCAGCACAGTTGACATCAATCGATTCGCCCGTTTGTTCAAGGATGAACTGACGCTTGACAACATGTCGAGGCCGCAGTTGGCGGGGATGTGTGTGTACATGGGTCTTAGGCCCTACGGGAGTGACAGCTTTTTGCGGTTTCAGCTCCGGGCGAAATTACGGAGTTTGAAAGAGGACGACCAGAGGATTGTGTGGGAGGGGGTGGATAGCATGAACAAGGCGGAATTGCGCGAAGCGTGTCGGGAGAGGGGGATGAGGGCCTATGGGCTCACACAGTTGGGGTATAGACGGCAATTGCAGCAGTGGTTGGATTTGAGCGTCAATAAGGAGGTCCCTATTTCTTTATTGATTTTGTCAAGGGCGTTTACTCTTGACTCCAAATTCACGGACCCGGCGGCGGCGGTGGCGGATTCGATTAGCAGTTTGGATAAAGACGTCGTGAATGAAGTGTTGCTTGACGTGGCAACAGGCTCGGAATTAAGGAATCCGGATCTGAGGGCCAGGAAGCTCGAGAGCATCGAACGGCAGAATGAATTGATTGAGGAGGAACGTAAGCGGGAGGAGGCAAGGAGGAAGAAGGCGGAGGAGGAGAAAAAGAAGGCGGATGAAGAGAAGAAGGCCAAGGAGAAGGCTGCCGCCGAAGCAGCAGCTGCTGTTGTTACGGCCCCGGCTACAGGCCCGCAGCTTGAGCAGGTGGACACCAATCAAGTAAAGGATGCGATCGCAAATGCCGCAACTATGACGGGTACTGGTCCTAGTGATGGTGTTTCTCGCCCGGCGCCCTCGGCGGCTGAGTCATTCCCCAAGGAGAAAGTACTGACGGAAGCCGAGGTGGTTAGCCAGGCGATTCCCTCCCTGAATAGCGGCAGCAGCAGTAGCAGCAGCAGTGCGGCGACGGCGGAGCAAAGTGAAAGCACGGCTGCCGCAGCCATTGCAGCGGCAGCGGCGCAGGAAGTAAAGGAGGAGCAGGAGGAGGAGGCCGCCAAGGTAGAGGAGCAGAAAAAGAAGAAACGGGAGTTGACCGTGGCAGAGATAAAGGCTTTGCGGACTCTAGTCAAGGAGTCGTCGGTCGATCAGGAGAAGACTGTTTTAGCTCAACTCAAGGCAGAGCTCCAAGCTGCAGCGACGGCCAAGGCTGCCGAGGCGGCGGCGAAGGAGAAGGAAGCGGTGGTCGCGGCTGAAGCAGCGCTGGCCTCGTCCAGTGATGCGACCGCTGCAACAAAGGGCGGAGAAGGAGAGTTGGCATCTGCGGGTGTGACGGGAGAGGCAGCACCGTTGGATCTCACTCTGCCGCCACCTAAGTTCAGCTCTGATGTTCCCGATGCTGCTGGTGCTCTAGCGGAGACGAAGACCACGCCTGCTGCTGATGCTGGTGACACTAGCGAGGCGCCCTCTACAGCTTCTGTCGCTACCACCGCGACACCTAAGGCTGAGGAAGCCAAGTCGACCCCACCGTCCACTCCCTCTCCCTCCTCCTCGACCTCCTCGATGGACAAGGCCTTGGAGCGGATGAGGTTGAAGGTTGCTTCCATGCTGGACAAGCTTGAGGTAGACATCGAAAAGGTGGAAAGTACAATAGGGGATAAGCTGCACATGCTTGACAAAGACAAGGACGGCGTGCTGACGACCGCCGAGCTTTCTGAAGTGATCTCTCATGTCCTTAGACAGCACACCTCTGAGGAGGAGGCGCAGAAGATTGCAAGCACCATGGATAAAGACGCGGACGGGATTTTGACGGTGCAGGAATTGATGGAATGGATCGAGCATCGGGAGGAGCTGTTGGAAGAGCTGGGCGATGACGATGACAACAGCAGCAGCAGTAGCAACCGATACTCCTCCTCTGGCAAGAAATCTCTCGCTTTGGGTGCGCCTCCCGCAGTTCCGGCTGTGCCGGCAGCGACCCCTGCGGCGGGTGCGGGTGCGAGTGGTGGGGATGGAAAAGGGTCGAAGTAGGCGAGTAGAGGGAGCATTGCATGTGCTATGTTTGTCAAAGAAAAGGGTATCAAGAAGCATGGGAAAGAGGGGGGGGCTTGATAAAGGGGGAGATAAATTTGAGAGGAGCAGTGAAGGGAGTCATCTATTTGACTGATTTTTCGCAGGATGGATTCGAGGCTGTCGTTGTGGGTATGGAGGTAGGGAAATGGAGGAAATGGGCCATACATATAAACCATACGTGGTACGCTTTCCGATGTGTGGGCGCGATGCTTCTTCAAACGTTTTCCCTCTGGGCATTACCAGTACATATAATAGGGCGGTAGGGACGAGACGAATCAGGTGAGAAAGGAGATCTATCCACAGTCTGAACATGTCGGGAGAGCACACGGTAGGGAACAAAAAAGAGAGAAAGAAACGATTATGAGCGCGTGACGTTGGGATGACGCATTGGTATCATTAAACCGCTGTTGTTTTTTATGTCTGGTGCCACAGCACAGAGTTGTAACTTTTTGACTATGTTTTTTTTTTGTTTTTTTTTTACTTCTTTAGCGAAGATTTACTCTCCCCACATCCCGTTCACTCACTTTTGCTTCCTTTCTTTCTCATTCTCTCTTAATGGTCTCAAACCCTCTACGCTGTTGCTGCCACCTCATCCGCCACCGCGTCAGGCCCGCCAGGCGTGCCCGCCACGTTTTTGCCCTTCACCACCCCCAAGACAAAACTCTCGCTCACCTCGTACGGTTGCACGTTCGACGGGAAGTGCACACGCTCTAATCCAACCTTCTGATTGTTCCTCACCCCCGTCATATCCACCAACAACATTTCCGGCAACGTCTCGCCCTCGCACGATACGCGGATAAAACGATTAATGCTCAGGAGCATGCCCCCCCGTTTTAAAGGCAAGCACAAATCTTCATTCACAAAACACACAGGCACCTCGACGGGGTATCCCGGGCGATACCGCAAAAAATTTACAGCAATCGGCAATGCCGTCCCGGGGTCCCGGTCTAAGTCTCGGATGAGAACCCGTTGCTTGTACTGCCCCAACTGTAAATCAAATACCGTACTCGCGATAGAATCCCCCAACCGCCGCATCTGTTTTTCAATCTCCCGACGTTCAACCGTAATGAGGTGGCGCTCTTTGTCCCCGTCCACTCCAGGTCCGTAGAGGACACCGGGCAGATGGCCTTTTTCCCGTGCCCGTTGGCTGTAGCGGGAACCCGTCTCCTGGGGTGTGCGGGCCGTAGCTTGGATAGTCTGGATCTCCATGGGTGCATCGCCAACCACCGCATCCGACTTGCCGTAGTCCCGCACCAACGCCATCCAATTGTGCGGAGAAACAAACTTCTTGGAGGCGCCTTCGTTGCTGTCCGCGGCACTGCTGCCGCTGCGGCTGCTGCCGGTGATGAGGCAGCGCGTCGAGAGGAGGGGGTTGGCGGATGGTGGTGGTGGCGACGCCTGTGATTGATGGGGCGGCCGTCGGGCGGCAGTGACAATAGTGATAGCGCGTCTGTTGCTGGCGGTAACGGTGGAGGACGGGGTGCTGGTCAGAGAAACTCCCAGGCGCCGCACCAAACTGCTGCCTGTGCGACTCATTCTGCTGCTTGCACAGCTGCTGATGATGCTTGCAGCGATGGAGGGCCTGGGTTGGGTGGTGTGATGGAAGTGGAGACATATTAGCCACAGAGGTAGAAGTATAGCTTCTCAAGAGCTGTTTGTGCATGAGAGGTTGTGGTAAGCAGTATGGTCATGCGGTGGTATTTCAGGCAAGAAGATAGATAATTGACGCTGATTAGTCCTTCCAGTCGCTCAATGCTCGCGGTTTGGCCCATGCCCTCCTTTTGCCACAATTTTTCCATTGCCTATTTTGTGCAGGATCAAATTCGTCTAGGGCGACACAAGAGTGCTGCTAAGGACTTTCAGAGTTTATGTGATCTGCTGGTCACATGCGCACCTGCTAGTCAGACAAAAAGGAATCCCCTCGACCTCGAGGCAATCAAACTCCCCCACCCAGACAAAGGAGACGCCTCTCAGACGCTGGTATGTGTATTACAATTTAATGTTTCATGATTCTACCAGGGCACCCCTTCCTCTGACTGTGATCGGAGATTATTTTGAAAACGCGCGCGCGCCACCAATAGCAAGCGCACTGTATCTCCAGCAGCCGCTAACAATATGGAACAAAAATACACAAAGGTTATCGTATCGAATAAGAACACTCAATTTTCCGGTCCCTTTTATTTGAATGCCAAAAAAAACTTCGCAGAGGTTCGTTTCCCTATCTCCTTTCATTCGCGGCAGCAGTCGCAGCCATCGACGGTTCATAATGGTGGTCCGCATACCGCAAATAGGGCGACAAGGGAGGAAACGGGTCTAGATTCTCCTCCTCTTCTTCCTCATCTTCATTGGGTACAATCCCATCTTCGTCCAAGGACATGTCTAAGACCCTCAGGACCAGTGGCGGATATGCTTCTGCTTCCACACCAGCACCCGCCGCCACCGTGTCACCGTAGTGCTGCAATGGGGGTGCTCCGTCGTCCATGTCAAGTTCCACGTCCAACAGATTATCTACCCTAAACCGCATGTCCGTGTCCTGATTCCGCCTAGCTCGGGCATACTGCGTCTCAGGTCGCCGGGATGTGGGAGATGCGACCGGCCGCTTCAAGTTTACCCTCTTCAAGTTGTTGCCGGCGTACCTCAAAAATGGCACAGTCCATGCATCCCGTTCTTCGCTCCATGTAGCACGCTGCTCTATCGTCATTGCAATCTCGGGAGGGATAAAGTTCTGCACCACAAGATCCTTAAGCTTCAGCTGCTGCGTCAATTGTCGAACCGTTTCGAGCAAGTCCTCGCGCTCCTGCTGAAACTCCGCTTGCAGGTCCTGATTCTCGCGTGTGGCCCCGCGATACTTGGAAATGAGCCTCTGGAGTTTTCGGGTCTTGGCGTCCACCTCTTCTTGCAAACTCGAGTATTCTTCTTCCAAGACCAGGTGCGTTTCCTCCTTGATGGCAAGTTCCTGGGCCAGCCGTCGCTGATGTTGCTGCTGCGCGTCCACTTCACCCTTGGCTTTTCTCATAAGTTTGTCGTGGTTTGCCCTGTCTACAGACTCCCCACCCTGAATCAATTTGGCTTCCATGGCAAGTAGCTTGCTTTCGAGCACGCGCCGATCTTCGGCCTCTTTGAGAAGCCGCTGCCGCAGAGCCTCTTTTTCCTCCGACGACTTGCTTTGCAGGGCATCCATGTCCCGTTTAGCCTGGGACTTCAGCTCCTCTTTTTCCTTCTCCGCCCTGACAGCCACCTCTCGCCATCGCTCGTTGCCTCCGTTACCGTATTTGTACAGCTTGTGGTAATTGGCCCTAAAATTCTCTTCCTTCGCTTGTGCTGTGCCATCCAACACCAAGCCAACCGCGAGGGTTCCAGAACCTCCGAGCCCGGAGGAGAGCTTGTCTTGCGCAGCAAGCTGAGCCTTCAGGCGTAGAATTTCTTCTTTGAACTCTCGAAGCATGGTGTCTTTGGGATCTTCATTCACGTGTGGTTTGTTTTTGATGTTCTTGGCGCGGTTGGCGTACCGGAGCGTGGAGAGGGTTTCGTCGTAATTATAATCTGCAGGCCCACAATTGGCGCACATGACTGTCTTGGTGTTCCCACCCAGCGATGATTGCAGAAGCCGTGTGAGCTTAGAATCACGGTAGGGCACATGCTGCGCCCGGCCGTCCACGAGAGCCGTGATGACGTTGCCCAGCGCCGACAACGAAAGGTTGATCTTGGTTGCCTCCTTGAAACGCTCTCCCGTGGTACCTGCTTTGCTTTGTCGCTCGCTTCCTGCCAGGTCCACAAGATTAAGCTTGCCCACCCGGATAGTTTGCTGTTGGGAGTTGTCTTGTTGATGCTTGGATGACGTATCACTGCCCAAACATTTCCCACTGTTGTCGCAGCACTCGATAATGATGGTAAAGACAGAATGCGATCGAGACGAGTTCTGGTTCATGAGCGTAGCTCCAGTTGAACGATTGCGTTTTCCTGCCTGCATAACCTTGCCAATCTCTTCGGCATTTTTCACCACAAATGTCGTAAGGTCCTTAACATACACCCCGCGATCCGGGTGCTCCTTCAGGTCCAGCTTGTTCCGGGGATCCTTGGACAGCAAGTCCCGGATTTCTTCGTTGTAAATTTCTAGGTAGGACGCTCGAACCAGGAACTCTTGATTCTCTAATACGGCGACACGCTCAAAGATATGCTGGAAGGAATTGGGGATGATGCCGCGCCCCTCCGATGTTGCTGTGCCTTCCATGGTATGCGTTTTGCCAGTGCTAGTATGATGACAGAATAGAGATAGGAAAAAGGAGATTGAAAATTGAACAATGCACGCCATCTTCCATCTCGTTATGTCCTAAAAGGATACAAAATATTCACTCGGCACTATACCCGGTCTGGCCATAGGCAAAAATTGTGCCGTTGAAGCCGTTCAGCACCGACTCGACGACAGGGGCCGCGCACATGTCGTACACCTGCTGCTGCGTGCTGGTTTCACCAAAGACGGCGTCGAAACTAAATTTTTTTGACTCACTCCCTGTCCTCCCTGACAATAGTGCTGCAGGGTTCTGGACTTCAATCTCGCCTTTGCTTTCGTTGGCCTGCGTCACACTGTGTGTGTGTGGTTGGGTGTGAGGGGATGATAGGGTGTTGCAGTGAGGTGAATAAAAAGAATAATCCCAAACTGTCACATCCGAGAAATAGACCTTGAAAATATCAGACGTCGGTAGTGCCTCCACCATCTATGTATCGGCCCCGTCTTCATACTTCGCCATTGCTTACATGATGCGCTCGTCCTGCTTCTCCTTCTCATTCAAGGGCCGCACACGGATGACCACGCGCACGCTTTCTTCTCCAGGAGAAGACGAAACTGATATTTCATGCGTGAATGACGAGAACGATGATACTGTAGCCATGGTAGAAATAATTTGCAGAGTGGTGGGTGGCTAACGCCTTGCACAACGCGAAAAAAGTGTCCCTATGTTTGCGTGTGATTGGTATAAGCGGTTCGCTTATGAAAGTTCGTACGGGAAAAAAGGACTGTTCCACCCCGACACAATCGAATAGAATGGATGGCCTCTCTGGAGGCATTTCTCTCTGCCTCTTTTGTCCGCGTTGTCGACACTTTTTGGGGCGCATGGAACTCAGCAAATGTTTGCAGATGGGCCTCCTCTCAACCTCCTCCCAATAAGAACTTCGTGAACAGACTCGGACACAAAGAATGAAAAATGCAAAACAAGATAGGTCCTGCCCGATTTTAAAGAGCCATCACTCGTGATACGCGTCATGTGTATGCGCGTCTATCCCCTGTCCACACAGCAAAGTCTGCACTCAGCCGACGCATTTCTTCACGCATCAGGGTGTGCGGGGTTCCGCACCGTTACCCCTACCCCTTGTGTGTTTCTCAAATGTCTTCTTGGAATGAATGTGGAACCACGAATGGAAAAAAGATGGAAATCCGTGGCCATTAATACAAAGTAGAGAAGCAGCAGTAAATCATTCATGTCTTGACAGTCCCCCTTCATACCAACGATTGAATTGCACGGATGTTTCAAGAACCGTCACTTCATACCCGTTCTGTGTGCTTGTGCGTGTCATTCCTATGTCCACGCAACAACACCTACTCCCAACACACTCAACCTTTTTACCTTATACTCCAACATCATTTCATCTGCAGGCCTCGCCGGGATAAGAGCATGGCGGCGTCATCATCCAAAGGCGGCGGAGGCTCGTCCAATTCTTCGTCCATTTATCCTGCCTCCTTCATCAAGCGAAACCTTGTCCCGGGCGCTGACAGCTACAGACAGACGCTCGCAGAGTTGCGGAACATGGATAAGGTGAGTCACATTGGAGTGATTCGTGGGTTGACGAGAAAGTGGGCCCGTTCTTTGGGCAGAAAAAGGGGAGAACATCGGCGGACGGGAAAGAGGGTGGGGTCAAGGCATGATGGGCCAAACCGCAGAGAGAAGACTCCATAAAGGCCCGACAGCTTTTGAATGCTGTCACAAAATTAAGCAGCGAGGAGTGCTCGCCTACACTGTCCCGCACGAATCTCTCTACTCTTGCGAATTGGTGTGCCGGCCAGACAGGCCCCTACTCTCATCGCGTCGCGACCACTCCCCTATTTCCCACACCAAATCACCGACATCCGCCATTCTCTCTCCCCCGCCTCTCCCCCCGTGTAAATCAGGATTCGATTGTACAACGAGCAAAGTATTGGAGGATGGAAGACCAACTGGTTGAAAAAGCGACTAGGCTCTTGACGAGCAAGGTAAAAAAGGGTGTGGAGAACGGGAGAGGCAGAAAAAGAAGGGCAAGCGACCATGTAAAACGATCACGTCATACTTTTGTGTCTAAGTCCTAGAGTCCTTTCCCTTCTTGTTCCTTTTATATACAGGAAACCAGCCCTGAGGACATACAAACCTTGCTCGCCTCCGACTTTACCATGCTCAGCACCGCCCAACAACAAATCAACGACGTCCGCACCCGAACGCTGCGTCTTGCCACGGCTGCCTATGATAAAGTGGACGATAGCATTCAGGCCTTAGACTGGGACATTGGTATGCTGGAACCACAGATGGCAGCATCGGCTGCAGAGGACAATAGTTTAGACCCTCAGATCCTGGCGATAAAGAGGAAGGAGCAACGGAAGGTGGGGAATGGAGGGAGAAAAGGATGGTGGAAGGGTGGATTTGAATATCTTCTCTGCCTCTGCAGCACGTTACTCAGCCCTCCCTCTGTCACCCTTCTGTAACACCCAGGCACAGCGGCAAGAAAAGCAACGCGCGAAGGAAATGGCCTCCAAAAAGAAGAAAAAGTTGGGAAAAGGTGGGAAAGACATGTCCGGCGACCTGGGGCTAGTTCCTGCTGTCGGACAAGGACAAGGCGCTCATGGCGCAGAAGAGGAAGTGGACCCGAATGAGCCGGTGTACTGTACATGCCAACGTGTCTCGTATGGCCAAATGGTGGGGTGTGATAATGAGGAGTGTTCTTTCGAATGGTTTCACTTGGATTGTGTGGGCTTGGTCGTGCCTCCGACGGGGAGTTGGTTGTGCCCGGACTGCTGTGTGGAAAAAGGCGTCATCTACCAAGGAACGGCAGTGGCGCTACCACCACCGCAGACGTCCAAGCCTCCGGTTAATGCTGTTTCTCCTATGGAGGTGGAGCAGCAGGAGGAGCAGGGGAAGGAGCAGGCGCTGGAGCGAAGTGCGAAGGAGGCTGCCGCCAGGGTGGTGGAAGAACAAGAAGGAGTGAAGGAAGGAGGAGAAAAGTTGATGGAAGGGAAGGAGGCTGCACCACTAGACTCAGTATAGGAAGTGGTATGAGTGTTTCAAGGGGACAGGGAACAAGAGGGCGGAGAGGGGGGGGTCTCACCAGTCGCCCGCATCGGAGGAAGTCACGACATGAAGTTTAAGTGGAAATGGGGAGGTTGAGTGAGAGGGCAGACAGGCAAGATGAGGAGGATATTTACAAAAACCTCGCCCCGGAATATGCGACGAGTGTAAGATACACAGAAACAAGTGCGACGAGATCGAGCAACTTATGTTCTTGTTCCGAAGATCGCATGGGCCACAACGGTTCTTCTCACGTCGACCAGCGTGTTGACGCTTCGGTGCCCCTCCCTTACCACGACGCCCGTCCTTTCCTCGGTTTCAGTCGTCTCACATGTTGTGACTGTCTTGGTAATGAGCGAACTGTTTATGCTGCCAAATCCGTTCCATTATCGGCGAGCCCCTGGCTTAATTACAAAAAATTATTTCCGTTCTTGGCCGTTCTCGATACATGTCGCGTCGTCATCTTTCCTTCCGTCACCTTGTCGCACTCTCATTGACGTTGTCTTGGTCTTGCTCTATTTTTGTGTAGGCAAGCTCCCATCCGAACCCCAACACGAACCATCACAGGACAAGTCTATGGTCAGGAGGAAGACGGACACGGACAGCTCGGCGGCCGACGACGCGGCTACAGCTACAAGCAACGGCGTCAACGTCCCATCGCCCGCCTCCTCTTCAGCCTCTGCTTCTTCCTCCTCCAAAGGCACTCTACCCGCACGTGTACAGGCTCTGCAAGCGAAAGCCACCACATTGCCTCAGCCTTTATCTAACGTGGCAAAATGCGCCTTGTACTACGAAGCGGAAATGCTCTGGCAAATGATCAAAGATGAGCTGCCCGCCGAGCACCCGGACCAGGCCTCCTTACTTGCCGCAATCGACCAGTTCGAGACGAAGCTCCTGCACATCAGCCCCGCTCAGCTCGCCACCACCTCTTTTCAACGGATCCTGCAGCGTCTCGACATGCTTTTACGAGTAATTACTTGCTCCCTCTACCTCTGCCTTCTAGGGGTAATCACATTTTTGCCCATGATCACTCTCGTTCCCGTCCTTGACCGCCTCCTCTTAATCCTGGGCTGGCCACGTCGTTACCTCATCTACGAATTCGCCAAAAAGGCATCTGCGCGTGGATTTCTCTACTTAGCCGGTGTTTTTTACACTGAAGAAGGGAAGCAACACAATGGATATGAAACCCCCCTTGTCCTCCTTTTTCAACACGGCTCGAACCTCGATGGCTTCTTGATCTTGGACTCCTTCCCGCAATTTTTCAAATCCATCGGAAAAGACGACATCTTTCTCATGCCTTATGTAGGGTGGATGGCATATGTATACGGCATTCTACCTATCGACCGGAAGCATCGCAACGAAGCAATTAAACAGCTAGGAAGAGCTACTCGCGTCTGTGCGTCTGGTGTGGCCATCGCTCTTTCCCCTGAGGGCACACGTAGCAAGACCGGACAATTGATGCGATTCAAAAAGGGGCCGTTTTACTTACAAGCCGAGACATCTGCCACTATTACGCCTCTAGTCATCATTGGAAATTACGAATTGTGGCCTCCCAACTATTTCTTCACTTGCCCTGGGCAGGTGGTGATGCGGTACCTTCCTCCCATCGACCCTTCCTCCCTTCCTCCCTCGATTGGTCGGAATAAGGACGAGCTCAGTCGGTATGTGCGCAAACAGATGTTTGAGGCGATCCATGACATCATGGCGGGCTCCGGGGAGGGAGGGGAGGAGGGAGGGAAGAAGATAAAAAAGTATGCGCCGGGGGGGAAGTTGACGTGGTGGTTGCGGGGACTGAACTTGACGTGCATGTGCCTCTTTTGGTTGATGGTGAAGGCGGCATGGGTGATGGTAACGGGGGCAAGTGACGCGTATGGCTTCAGTAGGGGGGCGTTGGCCGGGGGATTCGTCGCATACACGGTGAGTGTGACTGCTGGCCTGTATATTCTGTACTGTAGGGCGCCGGCGTCGTGAGAGGGAGAGAGGAAGGGAGGGGAGAAGGGAGAAATAGAAGTCCCGGTAGAGGGTAGAGCTAAGTGTGTGAGTGTGTGAGAGCGCGAGTGTTCTCCTGGAAAAAAGAGATGTTTTTGTTGGAGAAGACTCGCCTTTTCAGAAGGGAGAGAATCTTGTGGGGATGGGTAAATGTGGGGGAAAGTGGAGGGCGAGATCTGAGATGGATCATGAAAGAGAGAGAGAGAATGGTTGACATTTTCATTGCTTCCATTGGATTGGTTGCCACAGCTTCGAGTTACAGAGAGCTATGGCGCTCGCATGCTCCTCTTTACACTTGATATCTACTTCGTGTTCTTTGTAATATCCATGCGGTCAGCAGCCGCAATTGCTGCTACTGCATCTGTTACTGCCGCAGCCGAAAGCTTTTTTTTTTTTTTTTATATTTTCTTCGTTGCTTATTTCTCTAACTTTGTCTTTCCACTTGCCTTTCATTCCCCCCTCTCTTCTTCCTTCCCTCCATTCTGGCACTCCTGCTCCCATCTGATTAATTCCACCCCCCCCAACCCCGCATCCCCACCCCCCGTCCCTCCCTTCTGTTCTCGCTTAAACCCCTCCAGGCCCATACGACATCCCGCCCTGCGCATAGTACGCCGATGGCTGCTGCTGCTGCTGCTGCTGCTGCTGCTGCTGCTGTTGCTGCTGTTGCTGCTGCTGTTGGTACGGTTGCTGCTGTTGGTACATTTGCAGCGGCTGCTGCTGATAAAGCAAGGCACCTCCTGCTGGCTGCTGCACAAACATACTCTGCCCGTGCTGCACGAGCGCGCCTCCATATCCACCTCCATATCCACCTCCCACCATCCCCAACTGTGGTGGGTACGTATAGCTCGCCATCCCTGCTCCTCCCCCCCCTCCTCCTCCCGCCGCAGCCCAACCCACTTTCATTCTTCTGCCGTACAAGTCAAACCCATTCATGGCCTGAATTGCCGCCGCTGCCGCCTCGTCACTCTCAAAATCTATAAAACCATACCCTCGATGCAACCTCCCGGGCGTATGCTGCGGGTCCGGCAGAAGAGAAAAAGACCGGATCCGGCCAAAATTCTGGAACAAACCCTTTACCACCTCCTCCGCCACTTCAAACGCTATTGACCCCACATATACCCTTGCCCCCACCCACCCCCTCCCCCCCCCCACTCCCCCCCCCCCCCACCCCCCCGCCCCCCCCCCCCCCCCCCCCCCCCCCCCCACCCCCCCCCCCCCCCCCCCCCCCCCCCCCCCCCCCCACCCCCCCC
>Ga0160419_100178_pt1 | contig 45612 bp, 43 predicted proteins | sample CelAP2metagpilot_2_FD_108196 | JGI IMG/M metagenome (GOLD analysis project Ga0160419, IMG submission 108196) | Phycosphere-associated microbial communities from Cellana algal ponds in Kailua-Kona, Hawaii, USA - Cellana AP2-4-25 metagenome pilot ...
CGTGACGGGGGTTGGAGGTTTCGAACAATACGTAGCGGGATTTGGTGGACATGAGCATATCGAAGACCTTGTCCATACCGATGTCGCAGACATGCGGGCCTTCGTAATTGCCCCAGCAGATGTGCAGGCGCACCTTGTCCTGCGGCACATCGCGCAGAGCGTGGTTGAGCGCCTCCACATGTCCGTTTGCGATCTTGAGGAATTCGGCGTCGCTCAGATCATTGAACAGCATATGCCGCGACAGGGCCAGATCGGGGCAATCGAGTTGTAGGTCAAGCCCTGCGGCGATGATGGTCTCGTATTCTTCCTTCATCGCGTCCGCGAGGGCTGCCAGATAGGCCTCCCGCGTTTTGTAGTGGTCGTTTTGCAGGAAGAGAGAGATCACACCGGGCGACGCGGCGTTCATGAAGCCACGCTCAGCACCGTGTTCGGCCATCGCGGCCTTGAGGTTGGCAATGTCCTTCGTCAACTCCCCCTGCCCTTTGGATTTCACCTCCCCCGTGCACATGGGGCGCGCGTATTGCGGGGTGCCGCCGTCATCGGCGAGGCGTTTGAGGAAGCTGGGGAACTGCTTGAGGTCGGCGGGCGCATTGCGTGGGCTGTCACCGGAGAAGCCGGTGTAGCGGTCCTTGACGTAGGTGGCATAGCTGATCTTGGACGTCTCGCCATCGCTGACCACACCGACACCTGCCGCGACCTGACGGGCGACGGTCGCGGAAACGGCGGCGGTCATGGTCGCGTCGAATGCCGCTTGGTCGTAGGGTTTACCGTGTTCGCGGGCGAAGATGAAATCGACGACTTCCTGCGTTCGGGGAAGCGAGCCTGCATGGGTGGTGAGAACGGTCATTTTTGGTCTTTCCTGGTTCACGGGTTTGAGCGCCTGGCCCCCTCAGTTGGCGCGGTCGAGTTGCCTGCCGTTCCAGATCCACGGGCGGGCGCAGTTTTCGTTGTTCTGGCCGCACATGGAAAAGGAGCCGGAGATCATCAGGCCCATCCGGCCATCGGGCTGGGCGACAAGCGACGGTACGGCCCCCAGCATCTGCTCGGGGTCCACATAGCCCTTGGAGGACATGAACACATCAACAGAGCAATTGGCCGCGCCGCAAAAGGCGCGGGCCAGAGGCGGCGGACACATGACGTGGTTCCAATCCAGCACCACGTCAGGGGCGCCATCGCCGTCAATGTCGCCTGCTTGAAGCGCATCAGGCCGGATCGTGGCCACGCCTTCGCACAGTCGGTTGGCGTAGGTGGTGACTTGGCTCGGAATAGTGAAGGCACCCGGCGTTGGCGCAGGTACAGGCGCAGGCGCTGCGGCGGGGGCGGCTCCTGCGGTGCCGAACCACGCAGGCGCGGGGTAGCCTGTGGCCACAAGGGTCGCCGCGCAATGCTGCTGGGCTTCGGCCACCGCGAGGCCAAGGCCCGCCACCGGGAGCTCCCAAACCGCGTCTTGCCCAACCGCCAGCACCAGACGTGACGCGGTGGCGAAAGCACGATAGACCGGATCGCCCATCGACAACTCCGCCGACCAGTAGCCGTAGAATTCGTCCCGCACCACGGGAGGCAATTGATATCCGGTATCATCCACCCACAGCACTATATCGGCGCGGGTTTCGACGCCTGTCTCTGGGATCGTCTTGCCCCAGAACTCGACCCGCATGTTGTAGGGGGCCGTCGGTTGTTCCTCATGCGCGCCGACCTCAATCAAAGGGCGGTTCTGCACCGAACGGGCGTTGCAGACAAAGGCCATCGGTAGCCCTTCGGCGCGGGCCGTGCCATAGGCATAGCCCCCATCGTCGTTCAAGGCCGACTGCCACGTTTGCGCGGATGCCGAAGAAGCCATGAGCATCACAAAAAGAGCAACGACATACCGGATCATCCAACGCACCCTCCCTGATGTGGATGCGCTGATCTTGCCTGTCTGTCGCGGCCTTGCCAAGTCAGCCTCTCCACGTCTGGCCAGCCGGATCATCGGTTGCGACCACGTGATAAAGTGCCGCCTCTCCGGTCATGGAAGGCACCGCGTTGTGCATGAGGTTTTCCGGCACAGACATTGTATCACCCGGTGCAAGCGTCGCGCTGCCGCCGTCCCAAGTGACGCGCCAATGGCCGGTGACGGGCATCAGGACGGAGGGCCGGTCGTGGCTGTGCATCGCCTCCGACGCGGAGTTGCGGGTCACAAGCGCCACTTCGAAACCGGGTTTGTCGCGGATGATGGCCTTTTCCCCGATCACCGCACAAGGCGTGCCCGATTGCGCCAGCGCGACCATATCATTGTAGCGCCGCACATAGCCGCCCACGACCTGCATCACATTTGGTGTGTCGACCCGTGCCAACTCATCAGCAGTCAGCAACGGCATCGGCCTGATGCCCTCCGGCAGGCTCTCACCCTTCTTGCTGTCATAGAGCTTGCCGTTCTCGCCCAGCACCAGCCCGTGCGCACGGGCGTCTTCGATCACATGCGGGGCCCAGATCACGCCGCCGCCCGCATCATCACCGCCGAGGATGGCCATGATCATTCCATAATCGGTGCCGATGTTCTCAAACCCGCGGAAGATGTTGGTGGGGATGTTGAAGATATCCCCTTCCTCCAGCACCACCTCGCCCGCGTCGCCATGTTCGCCCCAGAAAAACCGCCAGCGGCCTTTGAGCACAAAGAACACCTCCGCCGTGCGGTGATTGTGCAGGGAGTTACGGCATTTGGGCGGCTGGCCCGCAGCGCCAATGTTGAACCCATGCGGGATCGCGATGTGCACATGCTGGTCGGGGCTTTCCGATACGCCGCCGCCGATGATCGTAAAGTTCTCTTTCTGATCGCTGCCCGGCGTATGGGCATCGATGAAGGCGGTTTTGCAGGGCATCAGATCGCCATAGCGAACGATCCGGGCTTCCATGTCGTGGGGTGTCATTGCGGGTTATTCCTGACTGTAGGTGTTGGAGAAAGAAGCGGTGGTCAAAACAGGCTCTCCCCCGGCGGGCGCAGGTTCAGACGCCGTGCCCGCCTGCTTGCAAGATAGCCATGGCGCGGTGCCAGCTTGCGCGCGAGACAAGTCATTGCCCCGCCTCCAGCTGCGCCCGCAACTGCGCGTTTTCCGCCTCCAGCCGCTCCAGCTCGGGACCGACCAATGCAGCCATCTCAGCCGTGTCAAAGCGCGGGGTGATGAACTGTGAACAGTTCCAGTCAAAGGCAGCGACGCGGATGGTCATGACGCGCTCGACACGGCCTTCCCCTTCGGAGCGCAGCCTCTCGGCTGTCTCTGGTGCGTCCTCAGCAGCCTGCAAGGTTGCATGCCCTTGCAGTTTCAGCCGCGCTTTGCGGGCATAATCCATCGCAAAGACCGACACGCGGGTGTTGCCCGCAAGATTGCCCTTAGTGATCAATTGCCTGTTGCCACGGTAATCGGCAAAGCCAAGGGTCCGCTCATCCAGCACCTTGATGAACCCGGCAGGTCCGCCCCGGTGCTGGATATAAGGCCATCCGTCCGCGTTCACCGTCGCCAGATACAGGGATGTCCGCGACGCCAGAAACGCCGTTTCTTCCGGGCCAAGCGGCTCATCGGCTTTCTCGGCATAGCGCCGATCATAAACACCCTTTGCGCCAATGGCCTCCTGTTCGGCCTCAACCGCCGCAGTGAACATCAGATCGGCATAGCTGGGCATGGGTTATCCTGTCTGCAAGAGGATCTGTTTCCAGACCATGGCTTCATCATAGATCACATATTCACGCCGCAGCCCCCACGGCCCGAATTCAGCATGGCAGATCCCCAGAACGTAAACTTCCGCCCCCGTTGGCGTGCCAAAGCTGCCCCAGCCATCATGCTTGCCATGCAATGACCAGCGCACGGCGGCGCGGGGGGGCATCATCGGATCCTCGCGGCCAATCACGTGGTCAATCTTGAAAACGGCCGAAGGAAAGGAGGCCCGCAGCCCCATCCAGAACTGATCCACCGGCCCATGACTGTGTCCCCGCAGACCACCGGGATATTCCACCTGCACGGCGCGGTCATATTCAGCCGGGATCGCCGCCATGTCTGCCCCCATGATCCGGGTCAGAACATCGGCGTATTTCGCACCCCATTCATTGTCATTGCCACGCCCCTTGTAGGGACCGGGCAGATCAATCGCCGGCGTCATGGGTTTCACACAGGCCTCCGGCCCGCCTTCGCGTTCGATCAGATCAGCAGCATAGGCCTTGGGCTCCCACCCCATCTGGCGCACAATGGCGCCCTGATCGCGGATCAACCATTCATCGTTGATCTGGTTGTTGATCGCATGACAATCCGCCATGATCCGGTACACCAGCTTCCTGCCGGTCGCGGCCCCGTACATGCCGTCGCCCGTATGCGTCGCAGTAGACAGCAACCGGTGAGAGGACAACATCCCCTCCTCCGGTGTCCCGGACCAGATCACATCTTCGCCCAACAACGTCCGATCCGGAAATTCAGCCAGCGTCGCCATGGTAGCACCGATGACATTCCGGTTCCCGATCACCACCGATCCGGGGCTGCGCACAACGATATCGTCGCTGTAATACTGATGCAGCGTCGCAATCCCGCGGTCTTCCCAGATCTCTTTGGTGATGCCGATGATGTAGTCGGGGAAGTCTTTGAATTTTGGGTCAAAACCCTTCATCTGTCTTGTCCTTTATGGGATGCGGGCAGAGCCGCGAATGATAAGCGGGCCATCCAGCGCCACATGTTTGGGAAGGGTTTCACCGTCTTCAATCCGGTCAAGAAGCATCTTCACGGTATGCGCCACCATCTGGTTGGCGGGCTGGCGGACAGTGGTCAAATCATAGCTGGGCCAGGCGGCAATGGCCACGTCATCATACCCCACAACGGAGACATCCTCGGGGATCCGCAGCCCCAGTTCAAACCTCAAGACATCCATCACCCCGAACGCCATATGATCATTTGCCACAAACACAGCATCGGGCGGCGCATCCACCGCGAACATCTCCCGCGCTGCCGTCTTCGCCCCGTCCAAAGAGAAATTGCCGCATTTGCGCGCGCTCAGCGCCATGCCATGCGCCTCAAGTCCCGCGACAAAGCCCGCCTCCCGCTCAATCTGGGTGGAGGCCCCCTCCCACCCGGCAATATGGCCTATTCTTTTGTGACCGCCTGCTGCCAGAAACTCCGCCAATTTGCGCCCGCCCTCAAAGTTGGCCGAGGTCACACTGGAGAGCGCCATATCAGGCTGCGAACGGTTGAACAGCACCACCGGAATGCCGGTTGCCGCACAGCGCTGGGTCAGATCATTCGACAGGCCGACCGAGGCGGCGATGATCCCGTCGACCTGATAGTCCAGCAATTCCTGAATGACACCGTCCACTTCCTCAGCGGTGTTCGACGCCATGAACACCAGCAGGTGATACCCCTGCTCCTGGAGGGATTTCGACAGTCTTTCAATGGCTTCGGGATAGAACTGGTTTTCCAGGTAGGCCACGACAAGGCCAATGATCCGGCTGCGCCCGGTGATCAGACTGCGGGCAATCACATTGGGCCGGTAGCCCAGCGCATCGGCGGCTTTGCGCACCTTCTGCGCGGTGGATTTGCTCACGGACGCACCGGGCGTGAAGACGCGGCTGACAGCAGACCGGCTGACGCCGGCCTTTGCTGCCACTTCCAGTGCTGTGATCCGTCCGCCCATTATTCCGCCGTCCACCCGCCATCGACTTTCAAAGCGGTGCCCGTGACCATCGCCGAGGCACCCGAGGCCAGAAACAACACTGCCCCCATCATGTCCTCCACTTCCGCCACCCGTGGCAGCTTGATCTTGTCCAACACCCAGGCCAGCCGCTCGGGATCATCGAACGTCGGTTGGGTCAGCGCGGTGCGCACAAAGGTCGGACAGATCGAGTTGATCCTGATCCCCGCTTTGCCCCACTCAATCGCCATGGCTTTGATCATCCCCTCCAACCCGTGTTTGGACGCACAATAAAGCGCGCGGTCAATGCCCCCCACATGCCCCATTTGCGAGGAAATGTGGATGATCGACCCCGGCTTGCCCGCTTCTTGCAACATGCGCGCGGCGGTGGCCGACAGGAAGTACGCCCCCCGCAGATTCACCGCCATCACGGCATCGTAATCCTCCGGCGTGGTCTCAATTGCCGCCGAATGCCGCGCCAACCCGGCGGAGTTCACAACCACATCAAAGGGCGCATCAAACACCGCCTCGATCGACGCTAGATCCGCCTGATCCAATGTCCTTGCTTCCGCCGAACCGCCCTGCGCGCGCAATGCAGCGACAGCGTCCTCCAACACATCCACCCTCCGGGCCGCACAGACCACATGCGCGCCCGCTTCCGCCAGCGCGGCGGCACAGGCCAATCCTATACCCGAAGACGCACCCGTGACCAAAGCGCGCTTTTCATACAAATCAAACGACGGTGTCTGCGGCAGGTCCATCACTGCGCCCTGCCAGTCTCAGGATCAAATCCCGCACGCGCCTTGTTGAATTCGCGCAAGCGCGCCAGCACATCCACGCCGATCTGATCATACATGTGCAACAGATCCACCAAGACCCAATTCTCCCGAATGCGCCCGGCTTCCATACGCCAGAAATCCAGGCTCCGCATCTCGATCTTCTTGCCCGTTGGCGCAATGCCCAGCCATCCCCCGTGAGTGATGGATTGATACATGTCCGGCCACCCGGTCACAGCCGCATAAGGCCCATCACCAAAGAAATGATACTCAATCTCATCCACATATTGCCCCCGGTCGGGCATGCCGTTGAGGAACGGGATCTGGTGCCAGTTGCGAAAGCCCGCGATCCCGCGCCCGGTGCCGATACCCGCAGGCCCGTACCAGGTCATGCGCGGGTGCCAGAAGCGTTCCATTTCCATCACCTCCGGCCCGCCTTGGGACGGGTGACGCTTCAAGTACTCCAACATATCGATGATATGCCGGCAGGACGCCGCCCCCGCATCCGCATCATAGGGCCCCTGCACCAGCCCATCGCAGGGCGACGGTCCCGGCACATGCCACTCTCGCCCCAGGGAAGGGGACATCGGCCAGGCACCTGCCTGCAACATCACCTCGGGAATGTCCCAAAGCGCCTGCATCTCGGTGATCTTGCCCTGTTCGAAACGGTAAAACTCGTGAAACCGCATATGCGCCAGATGCCCGGTCGGCGGAATATCCAGCCAGGCCGCTTGGAAGGTGCCCACATAAGACCCACCACAGCCCACCCAATCCACGCCTTCCGGCGTCGGCCCTGCCATGACAATCCAGTCCCGCCGCTCCAGATCCGGCCAACCCGCCATCAACGGCGCATAGACCGCATCCACATAGGCATCTACGCCCTGAATGCTCTCAAACGGATAGGCCAGACGAAACACCACATCCGGCGCACAGATCGCGTGAAACGCCGCGCGTACCCCCTCAAGATCAAAATCATACATCGCCGCCCGCAATGGCGCGATCAGCTCTTTATGATGCGAATGCCTGTCCATGTTCCCATCTTTTCTCAAAAAATATCCCGGGAGGTCTGGAGGGCAGCGCCCTCCGGAGATCGCTTGCGATCTACTCCGCCGCTTCCCGCGCAGGGGCCCCCTCACCGTAGGGCACGTTCACCCCGCCATAACGCCGGACCCGCACATTGCACTGCTCCGCATGACCAACAAACCCCTCCAGCATACACAACCGCGACCCATAGGCGCCCATCTCGGCCGCCGCTTCATCACTGGTGATCTTCTGATAGGAATGCGTCTTGAGGTATTTGCCAACCCAAAGCCCGCCCGTATATCGCCCCGCCTTCTTGGTGGGCAACGTGTGGTTGGTGCCGATGACCTTGTCGCCATTGGCCACATTGGTCCGGGGCCCCAGAAACAACGCGCCATAGCAGGTCATGTTGTCCAGAAACCAATCATCCCGGTCGGTCATCACCTGCACATGCTCTGACGCGATGTCATCGGCCACCGCCAGCATCTCATCATAGGTGTCACAAACGATCACTTCGCCATATTCTTCCCAACTCACACGTGCTGTACCCGCCGTCGGCAGGATCTCCAAAAGACGGTCAATCTCCGCCAATGTCGCCTCGGCCAGCTTGCGCGAAGTGGTCAGCAGGACGCAGGGCGAGTTATAGCCATGCTCCGCCTGCCCCAGCAGGTCCGTCGCGCAGATCTCCGCATCCACCGTGTCATCCGCAATCACCATGGTTTCCGTCGGACCGGCAAACAGATCAATCCCGACCCGACCAAAAAGCTGCCGCTTGGCTTCGGCGACAAAGGCGTTACCGGGACCAACGAGAAGGTGCACAGGGTCAATCGTTTCGGTCCCGATGGCCATGGCCCCCACCGCTTGTATGCCGCCCATGACATAGATCTCATGTGCACCGCCGAGGTGCATGGCCGCGATCACCGCCGGGTTCGGCTCCCCATTGAAGGGCGGTGTGCAGGCAATGATGCGCGGCACCCCCGCCACGGATGCGGTTGCCACGGACATATGCGCGGATGCCACCATGGGAAATTTGCCGCCGGGCACGTAGCACCCGACCGACTGTACGGGGATGTTCTTGTGGCCAAGGATCACACCGGGCTGCATTTCAACCTCGATATCCAGCATCGAGTCCCGTTGCGCCTGCGCGAACTTGCGCACGTTGTCCTGCGCGAATTTCAGATCCGCCATCTCGCGCGGAGAGACCTTGGCGATCAACGCGTCGATCTCTTCCTGCGACAGTTTGAAAGACGCAGGCGAATAGCTGTCGAACGTCTCCGACAGCTCGCGTACGGCGGCATCGCCGCGTGCTTCGATGTCTTTCAGCGTGGCTTCGACCACGCTGCGCGTCTTTGCATCCTCTTCGCTGCGCTCATCGTCCGATTTGCCGCGTTTGAGATATTCAATTGTCATTCCGTCACCTCATGTACCATCCGGTCGGGGCGGCATTTTCTTACCCCGGTCGAAGGCTTCCCAGCCTTCCCCGCCAAACACATCAACTCCCAGCTGTGCCAGCACATGCGGAAAGTCGACCATCACCCAATTGTCTTCGATCTTGCCTTCGGAGACTTTCCAGAAGTCCATATACCGGATCTCAATCCGTTTGCCCGTGGGCGCCACCCCCATAAAAGTGCCCGAATGCGTGGCCTCCTGACGGCCAAAGGCCGCGGCCCATTCACCCATGTAAAGCCGCGCCTCATCCACACAGACCTTGTCGGAAAATGCTGCCTGAAACGGGCGCTGCCAGTTGTCCTGAAATGCCTTCAGGCCCGTCTTGGTGCCGCAGCCCTGATTGCCCAGCCAGCGGAAGTTGTCATGGAAAAATGCGCCAATGCCGTCGATGGTATGGTCGTTCAAACCATCCACCATGCCTTCGATCACGGCACGGGTTTCATCGGTCTTGCTCATGTCAGTGTCGCGCGTCAGCACGGCTTGTTCGGGTCGTGAGCCTTTCATGGCGTTCCTTGTGTTTGTAAGTGTCGGACCGGGGCCAGCCCCGGACCCCGGAGGTTATGGGCCAAATGAAGCCGGGACCGTCATCCTTTTACAGCCCCCGCAGTCAGCCCCGAGACGATCTGGCGCTGGAAGACCATCACCAGCAGGAACAAGGGCGCGGTGATGGAGACGGCCGCGGCCACCGCTTCGACCTGATCGGTGGTGGTGGTTTCACGGTTGAAATAGCCCGCAATGGCCGGCACCATCGTCTGGTTCTGTGCATCGAGCAGCAGCGAGGTCACCAGAAAGTCGTTGTAGGCCAGCAGGAAGGCAAAGAGCCCCGTGGTGATGACACCCGGCCACATGACCGGCATGATCACCCGGCGAAAGGCCTGGAAATGCGAGCAGCCATCGACGCGGGCTGCTTCGTCCAGCTCACTGGGGATGTTCTGAAAGAACGACCGCAGCATCCAGATCGTGAAGGGCTGGTTGATCGAGACCATCACCGCGATTACCGCCCAGGGTTGACCGTACAACGTGGGCGACAGATCACCAAAGATCGGACGCAGAATTTCGGCAGAATTGATGAACCACGGCAGATAGCCCGCCACCAGCACCGAATGCGGCAAGGCGCGAAACACCAGCGCCGCAATCAGCAGCCAGAAGGCAAGGTCCGAGCCGGAGCGTGCCAATCCGTAGCCTGCCAAGGTCCCCACCGTCAGCGACACCGTGACAACACCCGCCGTTACAAACAAGGAATTGAGGAAGTTGCGGTAAAACTCGTTTTCGCCCCAGACCGCCACGTAATGTTGCGTGGTCAGACCCAGTACAGGCTCTCCCAGCGGGCCAAGCACGCTGTTCAGCACGCCAAGGATCAGCGGCAGCAGGCCAAAGAACACCAGCAGGAAGACCAGTGCATAGACCGCCGCGCCTACCAGCCATCCCAGCACGATGAGGGAGGGGGGTGAATACTGCATGACCAATCCGGGCAGACGGGTAAACGCCCAGCGGATCGCAAAGTAGAGCACCACCAGCCCAAGCACGATATCAAGGATCGACAGCCCCTCCCCCCGCGCCAGCGTGGCGGGGCCGACGATTACATCCCACGGGCTGGACGCAAAGGCGTCGCGCGGGGATTTGATGCTCATCACGGCAATCCAGACGATTGGAAAGGCCGCCAGCAGGCACCAGAAAGCGAGAAAGGCACCGGAGGCAAAACGCAGACCGAATGGCTGGCGCAGGGCTCTTGAAACGGATGACATCAGTGCGCTCCTCCTTTGTGGTCTTTCCAAGTGCGGCGCAGCGGCCAGATCAGCAGGAATACAATCCCGATCATGGTCAGCATCGCACTGGCCGCGGCGCGGCTGATCGCGCGGTTGCCCGCATCATCCGGCGTCAGGAAATCCACTGTGAGCCACTGCAGGGAAATCACATGCGCCTGAGAGCGGAAGCCGATGATCTCGTCGAAGACACGGTAGCAATCCATCAGATGGACCAGCGCGATGAAAACAATCAACGGCATCAGGTGTGGAATGATCACATGGCGCAGCCGCTCCCATCGGTTTGCCCCGTCAATCACGGCGCTTTCCAGCGTGTCCATATTCACCGTTTGCAGCCCCGCATAGAAGATCACAAAGGCGAAGGGCGCCACGTGCCAGACGCGGTAGAAATACATCAACAGCTCAATCGTCCAGGCCTGTGCGAACATGGAAATGTTGGTGCCCGACCAGCTTTCCATCATTGCCGTCAGGATGCCGTCCCCCACAAACAACCAGTAAATCGACAGCGACCCGATCACCGGTGTGATGATGAACGGCAAAAGCGAGACGAAGATCACCGGACCGCGCAAGGCCTTGGCTGCGTTGTTCACCGTCAGGGCGATCAACAGACCCACACCGATCACCAGCGGCAAGGTCACCAGCGTGAACATCAGCGTAAACCGCAGCGCTTTCCAGAAGTCGATTTGCAGGATATCCCCCAGCCGCCCGGCGGAGACAGCTTCCCAAACCTTGTCCATCTGCAAGACGTTGCGGTAACTTTGCAGCCCGGTCCATTCAGTGGTGGTGACGGTCTTGCCATCTTCACCAATCACCGGGACAGTCTTGAGCTCCGTCACGCAGGTCTGGGTCAGAAAACCCGGTGTGCAGGTCTCAACCTCAAGGTTTTGCATCACCGGCTGGGTGATCTGAAAGCTCTGGATAAAGACAGAAATCAGCGGCAGCGCGATGAACAGGATCATCATGAAGACCGAAGGGCCGACAAAGGCCGCAAAGGTTTTGAATTTCATGTCGTGTCCTCCATGGCGGTGCCCCCTGCCCCGCGTGGTCCGGTATCTGGACTTGGCAAGCGGCTGTGGTGCCGCTGACAAAACCCAGAAGGCTTGGCTGAAAGGCGGTTGGCCGGATCTGGTCCGGCCAACCGCATGTTCCGGTTACTCCAGCACGCCTGCTTCTTTGGCGGCGGTGATGTACGCCTCTTCAATGGCCACCAGCGTCGCGGCCGCGTCGCGGTCACCCGTCAGGAAGGCAGGCAGTTCATTGCCCAGTGCAGTGTGCATCAGGCCCATCCGTGTGGTGGAGGGGTACGCAGGTGCAGGTGGGTTGGCGGTTGCAGTTGCGATGGCACCTTCCGCCAATGGGCCGGGCACGTAGCCTTTGACCAGCCAGATGGCCGCGTCGTTATTGGCTTTGACCATCTCTTCGTCCAAGCCTTCCATCGCAACGCGGAAGGCCGCATCGGCTTCCTCATCGGTGATGTTCTTGGCGATCACGATGCCGTCCCACCACAATGTTGTGGCAGGCGCACCACCAGCGACAGCCATGGGGGCCGCCGCCATCTTGACCTTGCCGACTACCTGGCTTTCGGCCTCATCATTCATCGCACCCGCGCGCGACGCCCAGAGGTTCGCCATGGCGATCTTGCCCTGCTGGAACTGCTGCTGCACATAGGTGGAATCGCTGACCAGCACTTCGGGGTCGGTGAACTCAAGCGCGGCTTTCAACGTCGCGAGGGCGGCCATGCCTTCATCCGAGTTTACAGCAGGTGTGTTATCATCGTTGAAGAACTTGCCGCCGTGACCGGGCAGCATGTTGACCATTTCCTGCGCAAGGTTCCAGCCCGACTTCATCGTCGCACCCAGCGGCACTTCGGCCACACCTGCTTCCTTGATCTTGGCGGCGGCGGCATAGACCTCGTCCCAGGTCGTGGGTGTCGCGATGCCCAGATCAGACAGGATGTCTTCGCGGTACATCAGGTGCTGCGTGTTCACCATCATCGCCACAGCCATGATCTTGCCGTCGATCTTGATCAGCTGGTTGGGCTGAAGGTGGCCGCCATACTTCGCAACCAGATCGTCCAATGGACGGATGGTGCCCGCATTCAGCAGCGGTGTGACCGTGCCGTTGGACACGCCACCGATGTGATAAAGCGACGGGTTGGCTTCAAACGCCGCAGGTTGCTTTTTGCGGAATTCCTGATCCAGCTCCGCCTGGACATTGCCGCATTCCGACATCGCATCCGTCACGGCTTTCCAGGCTTCAAATCCGGCGCTGAGCGATTTGATCTCTACGGTGTTCTCAAAGGCGCAAGCGGCATATGCACCGGTGCCCATCAGGCTGACAGCACCCGCAAGTGCCAATTTCTTCAACATCATTTTGCAAACTCCCTGTTGCAGTTTTTGGGGTGCATCTTGCAAGACTGCACCCGTCGTTGCCCCCTTTCGGGGATGAGGTGATCAGGCCGCGCGGATGCGCTCCCCTGATGCTCTGTCAAAGACATGACAGATCTCTGCGGGCACATTGAACGACACGCTGTCGCCGATGTTAGCCCGGAATTCCTTGTGCGCCTTCACAGACACCAACTGCCCGCCAGCGCGCACCGCCAGCATGACCGCATCGCCCAACAGCTCAATCGTGTAGATCGGCGCGGTGATCTGGCCATTGCCGTCTGTCGCAACCGTTGCGTCTTCTGCGCGGAAGCCCAGCGTGACCTCCCCGTCCACCGCTGTCAGACCACTGATCTGCGCATTGGTGCCGGTAAATGCCCCACCTGCGATGGCGCCATCCATCAGGTTCATTGCAGGTGACCCGATAAACGAAGCCACAAAGGTGTTGGCCGGATTGTCGTAAATCTCCGTGGGTGTGCCGACCTGCTGGATCTTGCCCTGCTTCATCACCACCACACGGTCCGCCAGCGTCATTGCCTCGATCTGGTCGTGGGTCACATACACGGTGGTGACTTTCAACTCATGGCTGAGGTTCTTGATCTGCGCACGGGTCGAGACCCGCAGCTTGGCATCAAGGTTCGACAAGGGCTCGTCCATCAGGAACACATTGGGTTCACGCACAATCGCCCGCGCCAAGGCAACCCGCTGACGCTGACCACCGGAGAGCTCAGCCGGCTTGCGGTGCAGGAATTCGTCCAGCTCCACCATGGCTGACGCACGCCGCACCCGCGCGTCATGCTCGCCGTCAGCGACCTTGCGTACCTTCAGTGGAAAGCGAATGTTCTCATAGACGTTCATATGCGGATAGAGACCGTAAGACTGGAACACCATCGCCACATCGCGGTCCTTGGGGTCCAGGTCATTGACGACTTTGCCGTCGATCACAATCTCGCCCTCGGAGATGTCCTCCAGCCCTGCAATCATCCGCATCGTGGTGGTCTTGCCGCAGCCCGAAGGGCCCAGAAGCACCAGAAATTCCTCATCCGCGATCGTCAGATTGAAGTTGTCGACGCCAACAAAGCTTCCCCACCGTTTGTTGATGTTACGCAGCTGGATTTCGGCCATGCGGAGCCCCCTTCGTGACGTCGCAGAAATATTGCAACGTCACGGTGTGGCAGTTGGTCGCGCATTTCAAGTCTTTTTTGCACACGTGTGCAAATTCGACGGTGACGCAGGGTTAACCCGCCGTTTTTGCGGGTTTGTCCGGCGCTTGCTGTCTGGCTTTGCCGCAGTGTCCCGACGCAATTGCGCGCATCGATTGCGAAAATCTGATTCGCCCGGCGCGCAGATTCACCCCAGCAACGCGACCGCACCCGCGACGATGCTTTCCCGTGACGGCAATGTCGCGCCATAGGCTTTGCCAGTGGCGATAAAGCAGTCCTCTGCCGTCACCCGTGCCATCTGCCTCACCCCGGCTTCATGCAGCAGCGCCATCAGCCCTTCGGCCTGCCCGCCGGTGTGGCGACACTCATCCACCACCAACACAGGCCGGTCTCCGATCCCGCACAACAGCGCCTCTTGCGGCAAAGGGGCCAGCCAGCGCAGATCAATCACCCGCGCATCAATGCCCTGCCCTGCCAGATCATGCTGAGCCTGCCGCGACAGGTAATGCCCGTTGCCATAGGTCACGATGGCCAGATCAGCACCATCGCCGTGGAGGCCGACATCGCCCAGCGCGATGCGTTGATCGGGTCCAGGATAGGGGCGCATCCAGCCACCATCCCCGGCCTCCAACAGGTCGCGCATGGGGTACAGCGCGATGGGTTCCAGAAACACCACCACCCGCTGCTCTTCGCGCGCAAGGCGGTGCGCCTCGCGCAGCATCATCGCGGCTTCGGCGGGATCAGAGGGGCAGGCAATGATCACACCGGGGATGTCGCGGATCACGGCGATGGAGTTGTCGTTGTGGAAATGTCCGCCAAAGCCCTTCTGGTATCCCAGCGCAGAGATGCGGATGACCATCGGGTTGGTCCATTGCCCCCGGCTGAAGAACGGCAGCGTCGCTGCCTCGCCGCGCAACTGGTCCTCGGTGTTGTGCAGATAGGCAAGGAACTGGATCTCCGGCATCGGGATGAAGCCGTTATGGGCCAACCCGATGGCAAGGCCCAGAATGCTCTGCTCATCCAGCAGGGTATCAATCACCCGTGCGGGCCCGAACCGCCCGTGCAGCTTCTGCGTGACACCGTAGTTGCCGCCCTTGCGGCCCACGTCTTCACCCATCAGCAGGGTCTCGGGATACCCCAGCATCAGATCATGCAGCGCCCAGTTGATCAGACGCGACATCGGCTGAGGCTGATCCATTTGGGCGGCATCGTTGCCAAATATCTTGGCGCGCGCCTCCTCTGATGGCCCGTTTGTCGGCGCACAAAGGCGGGTTGGCGGGATCAGACTGGCCATGACATCTGATGCCGATTGCAGGCGTGGCGTCTCCGCCATCTCTTCCGCCGCCGCAGCCACCTCTTCCAACGTTGAGGTATAGATCCCCAACACGTCTTGCGCGCTGGCAACCCCCGCCGCGATCAGGCCACCAGCGGAATAGAGCAAGGGATCATTGGCCTCATCGGCCTCGACCTCGGCCCGTGGCAGATAGGAGGTCACCACATCCGGCCCCGCATGGCCGTATAGCCGCACGGTCCGCAGATGCAGGAACGCAGGTTTACGGTGCGTCCGCACCCACGCCGCCGCCGCTTGCGCGGCGTTGACGGCAGCAAACATATCCAACCCATCTGCTTCGAAGTACTTCAGACCCGGACGCGCAGACATCGACGCCTTCACCCACCCTGTCGGTGTCTTTGTGGAAATGCCAATGCCATTGTCCTCACATACGAACAGCAACGGCAGCGGCACCCCCTGCACTGCCGTCCACCCGGCAGCATTGAACGCCCCCTGCGCGGTGGAATGGTTGACCGAAGCATCCCCGAAGGAACACATCACAATGCCATCACGCGGCAGGATTGCGTGCTCTGGCCGGTTCCGGCGCGCCAGCGTGATCGCATGCGCAGCCCCGACGGCCTTTGGCAAATGGCTGGCGATGGTTGACGTCTGCGGCGGGATCATCAGCGGGCGCGATCCCAGCACCTTGTGCCGTCCGCCGCTGGTGGGATCCTCTGCCGAACAGGCAAAGGACAACAGCATGTCCCGCATCATCCCCGGCTGTCCGGCCTTCTGCGCCCGCGCAATCTGAAACGCAGCATCGCGGTAATGCAGAAATGCAATGTCATCCACACGCAGCACATGGCCCAGCGCGGCCATCCCCTCGTGCCCGGACGACCCGATGGTATAGAACCCCTGCCCCGCCTTCTGCATGACCCGGCTTTGCAGGTCCAGCGCGCGGGACAGCACCTGCCCGCGGTACAGATCAAGCGCGATCTGCGGGTCCAGCGTCGCCGCCGCAGCTTTCGGCAAATCCTCCGCTGCCACCCGCCTCAGGAAATTCTCATGTACAATCTGAACCCGGTCCAAGCGCTTTCTCCTCATGCAAAAGGGTCCCGCTCATGCGGAACCCCCAGCTTCATTTGGCCTATAAACTCATGGGCGCGCTTGCGCGTTCAACCGCCCTTAGAAAAACGCCTGGAGGCCCGTTTGCGCGCGCCCAAGGATCAGCGCATGCACATCATGCGTGCCTTCATAGGTGTTCACGGTCTCAAGGTTCATCATGTGACGGATCACCTGAAATTCACCCGAAATGCCGTTGCCGCCGTGCATGTCACGCGCATTGCGCGCCACATCCAGCGCCTTGCCGCAGTTGTTGCGCTTGACGATGGAGATCATCTCGGGCGCTGCATTGGCCTGATCCATCAGGCGCCCCACCTGCAACGACCCCTGCAAACCCAGCGAAATCTCGGTCATCATATCGGCCAGCTTCTTCTGAAACAGCTGCGTCTGCGCCAATGGCTTGCCGAACTGCTTGCGGTCCAGACCATACTGACGCGCTGCGTGCCAGCAAAACTCTGCCGCGCCCATCGCGCCCCAACTGATGCCATAGCGCGCGCGGTTCAGACAGCCGAACGGCCCTTTCAGCCCCTGCACATGCGGCAGCAGCGCTTCATCGCTGACTTCCACGTTGTCCATCACGATCTCACCGGTGATCGAGGCGCGCAGCGACAGCTTGTTGCCGACTTTCGGCGCGCTGAGGCCTTTCATGCCCTTCTCCAGCACAAAACCACGGATCTTGCCGCCATGCTCTTCCGACTTGGCCCAAACCACGAAAACATCCGCAATCGGCGCGTTCGAGATCCACATCTTCGAGCCGGTCAGCTTGTAGCCTGTCGCCGTCTTCACCGCGCGGGTTTTCATCCCCGCAGGATCGGAACCCGCATCCGGCTCTGTCAGGCCAAAACAGCCAATCCACTCTCCCGACGCCAGCTTGGGCAGATACTTCTTGCGCTGCGCCTCTGAGCCGTAGGCATAAATCGGATACATCACCAGCGAGGCCTGCACCGACATCATTGAGCGGTAGCCACTGTCCACCCGCTCCACTTCGCGTGCAACAAGACCGTAGGAGACATAGCTGCCGCCCAACCCGCCGTATTCTTCCGGCACCGTGACACCCAGCAACCCCATATCGCCCATCTCGCGGAAGATGTCGGGGTCTGTTGTTTCATTGGCAAAGGCGTCGATCACACGCGGTTGCAGCTTTTCCTGCGCATAGGCGCGGGCGCTGTCCTGAATCATGCGTTCATCTTCTGTCAGCTGATCCGCCAGACGGAAGGGGTCGGACCAGTCAAAGCTGCCAAGGTCAGGGGCGTCTTTGGCGCGCAGGATGGGGGCTTCGGCGTTCATGGCGTATCCTCTCATATGCTGATGGGTTGTCGCCTTATTGCAAATCACGCGCCAAAACACTATCGCTGCTTTGGACTGAACACATGAGAAAAACTCATAGATGATTGCCCCACGCCGTTTCCTGCCTTCCATCTCCGCCCTGCTTGCCTTCGAGGCCGTCGCCCGTCTGGGCAGCGCGACCCGCGCCGCACAGGAATTGTCCCTGACCCAAAGCGCCATCAGCAGGCAACTCAAGACGCTGGAAGATCAACTTGGCATCGCACTGCTCACCCGGCAGGGGCGACAGTTGCAGCTGACCTCCGCCGGGCAAGTCTATGTCGCACAGGTACGCGACATCCTGAACGCGCTGGCACAGGCTTCGGTCGGGGCGCAGAGCAACACCAGTGGCGGCACCCTCAATCTGGCCATCCTGCCTGCCTTCGGGATGCACTGGCTGGCCCCGCGCCTGCGCGATTTCGCGCATCACGAACCGGAGGTAACGGTCAACCTCTCTACCCGTCTGCGGCCCTTTGATATCGCGCAAAGCACCTTTGACGCGGCCATTCACTTTGGCCATCAGGACTGGCCCGGTGTCCGCTACCTGCCGTTGATGCCCGAGGCCGTTGTGCCAGTCTGCGCCCCCGAGCTGATGGCGCAGCCAGTCGCCGACCCCGAAGAGATGTTGATCCACCCGCTGCTGCATCTGGAAACCCGCCCACGGGGCTGGGCGCGATGGCTCACGGCAAACGGGGTGGAAACCGAACCACCCGCTGGCATGATGTTTGATCAATTCTCCACCATGGCGCAGGCCGCGATCCATGGTCTGGGCGTCGCCTTGCTCCCTGCGTTCTTTGCCGAACCCTATCTGCGCGATGGCCAATTGACCCGCGCCTCTGCTCAGGATGCAGAAAGCAACGGGCACTATTATCTGGTCTGGCCCGAAGACCGCGCCGAAAGTCCCGCCCTGCGCGCCTTTCGGGATTGGTTGCGCTGTCAGACCTCCACCACAACAGACGCATGAGCCACAAACACACCCTTTTTTGCACAATCTGCCAAATTTTCGCCGCATTCTTTGATTAACGATAGCACCAAGTAACCGGGTGGGGCCGTTACAAGGAGCATTGTCATGCTTATTTCTTTCCGCAAAGGCGCACTTGCCTTTGCTGCTGCTGCCACGTTTGCCGGATCTGCCGCGCAGGCTGAAACCCATTCTGTCATGATCGTGGATGGCGGGTTCTTCCCGCCGGTTGTCTATGTGCAGCCCGGCGACCAGATCGAATTCGTCAACAGCAGCGATGCAGTGCAAATCATCACCGGCGACGCGGAAAGCTGGACGTCAGGTGAACTTGACCTTGATGCGACCTATCTGCTGGCCGTGAATGACGAGATGCCAAAGAGCTTTGTCTCGGTTGTTGTTGAGGGTGAAGAAGACGCAGGCGAAGGCGACGGCGACGACGACATCAGCAACGAAGAAGCGTTTGAGTTGCACGGTGAGTTCACCTTCGAGCCTGCACCGATCTAAAGCAGACCAGATTTTAAATGCTGAACGGCGTCGTGCTTTGGAGGGTACGGCGCCGTTTAGTCTGTGCTGGTGGTGAGCCAATATCACGACCTGCCACGCAAACCTTGTCGGCTCAGATCTTGTAGACTTCGATGTGCGCATCCCGCCCGCGCACCGGGATGGCTCCATGGTAGGTCAATGCCGACCGCGCCGCATCAAGATGCGCCTGTTCAGCCGCTGCCGCATCGACCAGCGCCGCACTTGCCAGACAATGGCACCCCAGCGCCCGCGTCGCGCCTTCCAGCCGACTGGCGACGTTGACCGTATCTCCCAGCACTGCAAACTCCAGCCGGGTCTTGCTGCCGATGTTCCCGATCACCACCGGGCCGTAATGCACCCCGATGGCCAGATTCAGTGTCGCACCCTGCCCCGGCGCACGTGACACACGCCACTCCTCAAAAGCCTGATGCATCTCAACCATCGCAGCCAGCGCATTTGACGCATCAGTCTGCGTGGGTTCAGGCGTGCCGAAGGTTGCCATCAGCCCATCGCCGATAAACTTGTCCAACGTCCCGTTGTGGCGAAACACGACCTCCGCAAGCAACCCGTGCACAGACCGCAAAAGGGCGATTGTCTCCTGCGAATTGTGTTTCTCCGACCATGAGGTGAAGGCCACCAGATCGGCAAAGAGCACCGCGCAATGGTGCTCGCTGGGTTGTGAAAACGGCTCGGCCCGCTCCGCCAGCATCTTGGCCGTCGACCTGGAAAAATAGCGTCCGAGGTTCTCACGCTCCCGCCCCAGTCTGGCCTGTCGCAGCGCCACCGTTCTTGACCGTTTCACCGCCAGCGCAAGAAGCCCCGCAACAATCAGCAGCACAACCATTTCCTGAATGCGGGCGGAGACGTCAACGAACGTGGGTTGCGCGAGATCATCCAGAATGCTGTCCACCCCATCGGGCGATTGCGGCATCCAGATCGTATCCGGCAACATCAAGATCCAGATCAGGCCCACGATCCAGCTGAGCGCAGCCGAAAATCCGCCCCACAATACCAGACTGGGTTTGTAGACATAGGTCAGCCCCGCAAGCAGGACGAAAAAGAACGGGAACACGCCGAACCGGAAGATCAGTTGCGGCGGTGAATCGAACGGCAACAGGGGATTGGGGTACAGGATCGTGAAGGTCAGCAAGATCGCATCGAGCGACACAAAGGCATATTGATGCCACGGCCTGCCCCAGTCAGATTTCGCAACGAACCAGGCCCCCCACCCCAGCACCGCAAAGACGATCAACAGCACATAGGTGAACAACGGTCCCGGCCAGGGCACCATATAGGTCGAGAGTGGGGCAATCAGGCAAAGCGCAATCGTCCGCCCGATCATCGCGGTCTTTTGCGCGGCAAGCTCTTCTGATCTCAGGGAATGCTGGCTGTCTGCGACATCCGTGTCACCGTTGCTGTTGTGCACGTCTTACATCCTTGGGCTGAACAGAGTTGCCGGGTTTGGCTTACAGATGGAACGTAAGCACGCAGCCCTTCCGTCGGAATATGTCTTCGTCACAAAGGTTCAATCAGTTCCGGCCCGGACGCCCGGCTGGAGTTCACCGCCCGGTCAACCCGGTGCCAGTGCAACTGATCCTCTGAGCCTGCCTTCATCAGCAGTGCAGCGCCCTTGCCTGCCTCGCCCAGCCACAGCGGCCAGTCATCCTGCTCAAGTATCACGGGCTGGCGGTGGTGGACGGCCTTCATGGCGGCGTTGGCGCCTGTGGTGACGATGGCGCAGGTGCGAATGGCAGTGCCGTCGGGATCCGTCCAGTCTTGCCAGACGGACGCAAAGGCGATGGGCGCGCCATCACTGCGGGTGATGTACCATGGGTCCCGCCCGCCTTCCGCGTCCTTGGTCCATTCATAGAACCCGGTGGCAACAATCAATCCCCGTCGCGCACGGGCGGCCGCCCGGAACGCAGGTTTTTCCGCAATCGTTTCGGAGCGCGCATTGATCAGCAGCGGCCCGCCATTTGGCTTCTTGTACCAAGTCGGAATAAACCCCCAACGCATCGCCTGAAGGCGCCGCGTGCCCTCGTCGCTGGTCACAACATGCACGGAATTGGTGGGGCAGACGTTGTAGTTCTCCCCCGTGGGCAGGTCATTGTCCGGAGACGCCGCAAAGAGCTGCACCATCGCGTCTGGTGGCAGGGTAACGGCCATACGTCCACACATGTCAGCGCTTCTCCTTCGGCACATGGTGCAGCCTGACCCGCCTGCCCGCAGTCAGAACGCCATGAATGCAGCGACGTTCCTGCGCGTAGAGGGCGGGCAATCTTGGCAAGCCATTCGGCAACGGTCGGGTCATGTGGGCTCTTTCGGCGATGTTCAGGCCCCTACTGTGTCGCAGAAAACCACAACTGAAAACCCGACGCGCCCAAATGGCCCCTGCCCGTGGAACGGACAGATGCCAGGGTCAGACGGTCTAGTCTGCCAAGCCAGCCTCCCCGCCACCAAAGCTTGCAAGGACTTCCCGCAGGATCATGGCCTGATGCGCTTCGCGTGCCGCCCCGCCTTGCTGGCAAATGATCTCATCGCCGGGTTCCTCTTCGGCAAGAATCGCCTCTGCTCCCGGATTACAAACCCCGAGGAAATCAAAATGCGACAGGGTTTCTGGTTCGAGATAGCGGGTGGATTGCGCAGGCAGATGCCGCACGAGGGTGCGCGATTCAAGGTCCAGATCAAGGCCGGAGGTCGCAAGCGGCGCGCCGAAGACCAGCATTGGAGTGTCGATGGCCGCGAGGCTGCTTTCGGAGAAGCTCTGGGTGCCGCCCAGATCAAAGACCGCAAAGCCCCGGATGCGCGGATCGGACAGGTCCTGCTCCATCTGTGCGACGTCCTGCGGTGTCTGGGCCACGTTCCAGCGGTCGAAGACGCCGCAAACCAGTTCCCCGACAGCGCTGCTGCACTTGGCGCTGTAGCCCGCCGCGTCGAACCGCCCGCCAGCCAGCGCCACAGCGGTGAAACCGCCCAGCGAATGACCGGCCATATAGATGCGGTCTGCATCCACCTGCGCGGACAGATCTGGATCGGACAGCATGTGATCAATCAATCGGGAGATGTCGCGCGGCCGATCCCACAACATCCGCGCATGATCCGCATCGCGCATCCACGTGGATGTGCCCGGATGGTGGATGGCGGCCACGATGAACCCCGCATCCACCAGCCCATCGGCCAGCCAGCTTTGGTTCATCGCGTTGCCGAACATGCCATGCGACAGCACGACCAGCGGGCGCTGGCCGGGCATCGGCGGCGCATCCGCAATAGCGCTGATCCCCTTCCAGACCGCGTTGCCATGATGGATCTCCGCCCCTTCGGTCTGCGCGGTGGGATACCACACGAACCCGTCCAGCGGCCTGTCGGTGCGCGCATCCGTGACGCGCAATGGCGCAAGCCCGGTCTCAACGTTTTCCGCCGCGGCCAGTGTGGAGGCAGCCATGCTCAGGCTCAAAGCGGCGATGTGCAGATAATGTCTCATGTCCCATTCCTTTCTTGGGGTGGCGATGACATTGATCTCGGCTATGATCCCAATCCAAACAATGACTTGAGCCGTCCAAACCTGTCCTGCATCACGTTCGAGGACATCCCATGCGCAAAGGAGGACAGATTGGGACAGCAAATGACCAGTATTCCGCTGCCAATGCTGTCGGCACTGCTGTGTCTGGCGGTTGCAGTATTGATGCTACGGCTGGATCTGGGGCGGCCTGTGGCAGGACGATTCTTTGCCGCCCTCTTCGCCGTCGAGGCGGTGCTGGTAGGTTTGCGGTTCGGCTATGGCTTTGACAGGCTAATCGGGCTTCAGGGGATGCTGCCGCTTTTTGTCGGGCCGCTGATGTATCTGGGATTTCTCAGCCTTGCATTGGAAGGGTCCGCCCTGCGCCGGGCAATGTTGGTGCATCTGGGGGCTGCGGTCGCCGTGAACGTGGTGGTGCTTCTGCCCCTTGTCAGCCTGACCGCCAAGGATGGCGCGATCATGGGCAGCTATCTGGTTTATCTTGTGCTGATAATCCTGTTGTGGCGCCGGGGGCCGGATCACCTGATCCACGCCCGGCTCGACATCGCGCCCCATGTGACGCGGTGGATGGTGTCGGCGGCGGGGCTTCTGGCGGTGATCATGCTGATGGATACCGCCATCGCGCTCAGCTTTGCAGTGGGGCAAGGCACGCAGGCGGCAGTGATGATCTCCTATGGATCTGTGGTGCTGATCGGGGTGCTGTTGATCACGCTGGTGAGCCTGCCCGGCCTGATGGCCGCTCGTCCCATAGCCACCGCCCGCCCGCCGGAACCTGCACCGGAGGACGACAGCGCAGCGGTGGTCCAGGACGCCCGCGCGCTGCTGACCCGCACGCAACTCTACCTCGATCCCGACCTGTCGGTGCAGCGCCTCGCCCGGCGGATGCAACTGCCCGAACGCAAGCTATCGGTGGCGATCAATCAGGTGGAAGGCATCAACGTCTCGCAATTCGTGAACGGTTTCCGTCTGGCGCATGCCGCTGATCTGTTGCGCGGCACCGACGACAGCGTCGCCCGGATCATGGCGCAGTCCGGGTTCCTGACCCGCTCCAACTTCTATCGTGAATTCACGCGGGTTTACGGCATGTCCCCTGCGCAATACCGCACGTCGGACACAGATAGGGCCTGACATGAAAAGGGCGCTGCCCGGCGGCAGCGCCCTCTGAACCCTGATAACGAAAGGGATTACTTGACGGTGATACGACCATCCGTAAACGGTTTGTAGGGCGCATTGTCCGCCAGATACTCCGCCGTCACATCCGCCAGATCAGGACCGAAGTCGTACGCGTTCTGCGCGGTCTTGAACATGTCATACCCGTCACCGCCATTGCGCACGTAGTTGTTGCTCACCACGCCATAGACCTTGTCCATCTCAATGGGCGCACCACCCACCATCACATCACTGACCCGGCTGCCCGCGTCGGCGGAAGCGTCAAAGGCAAATGTCATGCCCGCAACCTGCGGGAAACGGCCCGCACCTTCTTCCACCTGGCTCACACCATTCTCAAGCGCCGCGACCAGCACCTCACCGGTCACCTGAAAAGTCGACAGCGTGTTCTGGAACGGCAGCACCGTCAGGACTTCACCCATGGTCACTTCGCCCGCATCAATGGAGGCACGGATGCCGCCCCCGTTCTGGATCGCGACCTGAATGCCCTGATCGGCCACCCGTGCCAGCATCGCGTCGGCAATCAGCGTGCCCATGGAACACTCCTGCGCCCGGCAAACCGCGCGGTCACCGCCCAGCGGCTCTTCGATGGATGTCACCACCTTGGAGCGGATTTCTTCCAGCGGCTTGGCCGCTTCGGCAATCCGCGCCACGGTGCCTGCGTCTTCGGTCACTGCCGCATCCAGCACCATCGGCTCCCCGGTGGCGGCGGTGATGTTGCCCGCGTCGTCAAATGTAACATCCAGCGCGCCCAGGAACTTGCCGTAGGCATAAGCCTGCACAATGGCTGTATTCCCGACCATGGTCGGATAGGGCCCTGACGCGCGGTCATTGGTGTTGCTCAACAGCGTGTTGGAGTGGCCCCCGACGATCACATCAACGCCCGTCGTCTCAGCCGCAACGCGCTGGTCGACGCCATAGCCGGAGTGGCTAAGGACGATGATCTTGTTCACGCCCTCCGCGGTCAGCTTGTCGACCTCCCCCTGCACTGCAGCAACCGGATCGGAGAACGTGATGTTGTCCCCCGGAGAGGCCAGCTCATCCGTGTCTTCCGGCGTGAGACCAATGAGCCCCAGCTTTTCACCGCCCCGCTCGATCACAGTGGATTTGGCCAGCGTATCCGCCAGCAGCGGCTCGGCAGAGACATCGGCGTTGGACATCAGCACCGGAAAATCAACCGCAGACATGAAGCCTGCCAGCACCTCAGGACCATCGTCGAATTCGTGGTTGCCCACAGTCATCGCGTCATAGCCCATCTTGTTCATCATCTCAGCGGCGAGCTTACCTTTGTAATAGGTGTAGAACAGCGTGCCCTGAAACTGGTCTCCCCCATCCACGAGGATGGCGTTGTTGGTCTTGGCCCGCGCATCGGCGATGGCCGTCACAAGACGACCGGAGCCACCGAAACACTTGCCCTCCCCGTTATCCTCGGCAGAGCAAGGGCCGTCGTATTTGCTGATCGGCTCAAATCGGGCGTGGAAATCGTTGGTATGCAGGATCGTCAGCTTGTACTCGGCGGCGGCCATGCCTGCGCTCAGGGCAAGGGCGGCGGTTGCTGTCATGAAGTGTTTCATGTCTTGGGGCTCCCGTTGGTTTTATCTGATGCTGCATGGTGGCGCGCTGCGCACGTGGAGTCAAAGCGGATGTTGCGGCAACTGATCGGTTCTTGACCCCTGCCCAATCCGCAGGCATCACACGCCCCATGCTGATATACAAAATCCTTCGCGGCCCCGAATGGGCTGCCTTGCGCAAAGACGGGGAAACCGACGGCGCGCCGATTGATCTGGCCGATGGCTACGTGCATTTCTCAACCGCGACGCAGGCGGCGGAAACAGCGGCCAAGCATTTTGCGGGTGCCGACGACCTGATGCTGGTTGCGGTCGACACTGACCGCCTTGGGGAGGCGCTGAAGTGGGAAGTCTCCCGTGGTGGCGCCGAATTCCCGCACCTTTATGCCAAACTCAAGCTCGACGATGTCGCCTGGGCCCAACCCCTGCCGGTGCAGGACGGTGTGCACCAGTTTCCCCCCGGTCTGGAAGAGGCCAGCACGTGACCGGCAACATCGACCCCGACCGCGAACAGTTTGAAGCCTTCAAGGCGCTGGACCGCGACACGCCAATTGAAATGCTCAACCTTGTCGCCTTCAACGATCTGGCCAATTACCCCGGCGATCACGAACTTGCCCGCGATGGGCTGACTGGCGCACAGGCCTATGCGTCCTACGGCGCGCAGACCGCCCCCATCCTCCAGCGCGTGGGCGGAGAGATCATCTGGCGCGCAGGATTTGAATGCACCCTCATCGGCCCGGCGGATGAAGCGTGGGACGCAATGTTCATCGCGCGCTATCCCAACGCCCGTGCTTTCCTCGCCATGGTCACCGATCCCGACTACCAAAAGGCCGTTGTGCACCGCCAGGCCGCCGTGCGCACCTCGCGCCTGATCCGCACCAAGGGCGACGCACCCGGAGCGGCCTTCGGATGAACGCGCTGATGGAGCGTCTGGGCCTGACCGCGCTGCGCCAGATCGACCCCGAGCGCGCCCATGGTCTGGCGATCCACGCCTTGCAGATGGGGCTGACACCGACACCCGGTCCGGTCACCTCTGAGCGATTGAAAACAACATTGGCGGGACTTGCCCTGCCCAATCCATTGGGTCTTGCCGCTGGTTTTGACAAAAACGCCACGGCCATCGCCCCCCTGACCCGCGCCGGGTTCGGCTTCGTTGAGGTCGGTGCCGCCACGCCCCTGCCCCAACCGGGCAACCCCCGACCGCGCCTGTTCCGGCTGCGCGAGGATGCGGCATCAATCAACCGCTTCGGGTTCAACAATGACGGTGCAGCGGCGATCTGCACACGGTTGGCGGCGCATAAGCGCGGGACGGTCCCCGTGGGGCTGAACCTCGGGGCCAACAAGACCAGCACCGACCGCGCCGCGGATTTCGCGGCTGTGATGGAAGCCGCCCGCGATCACGTGGATTTCGCAACCGTCAATGTCTCCTCCCCCAACACGGAAAAGCTGCGCGATTTGCAGGGAAAGGCGGCGCTGTCTGGGCTGCTCGAAGGGGTCATGGCCGTGCGCGGGAACACGCCGGTGTTCCTGAAAATCTCCCCTGACCTGAGTGATGCGGAACTTGCCGATGTGGCAGATGTCGCCAACACCTCGGGCGTGGCCGCAATCATCACCACCAACACGACCCTTGACCGCGACGGCCTGCGCTCGCGCCACAAGGGCGAGGCGGGCGGCCTTGCAGGCAAACCGTTGTTTGAGAAATCCACCCGCGTGCTGGCGCGGCTCTCCACCCTGACCAACCTGCCGCTCATCGGCGTTGGCGGAATCAGCACCGCGCAGGATGCCTATGACAAGATCTGCGCAGGCGCCTCGGCCCTGCAACTCTACACCGCGCTTGTCTATGGCGGCCTGTCTCTGGTGCCTGAAATCCTGTCTGGGCTGGAAAACCTGATGGCCCGCGACGGCCACACCACAATTGCCAGCGCTGTGGGCACCCGGACGCAGGATTGGATCTGACCTTCCCTCTGGGCTGGAGCCGCCTTTGCTTGAGCACAGGCAGGACGGAAGGATGGCGGGTTGCCAAGATGAATCGCCGAGGGCCCCGCTTGCGGGAGACGGCTATTCCTCTTGGGAAGCCGACGACCTTTTGTCATGACAGGGATCAATCAAAGGCGGGGCCGGCCCTTCTGGGATGGTGAGCCTGAAGCGCCAAAACAAAAAATGTAATGCGGCGCAGCCGCTCAATCAGATCACTGCGCCACGGCATCATACATCGCGCTCCAAAGCCGGATACCGCATCCCCAGGGTCACCCCGCGCGCCACAAACGAAATCAGCATCGCCAACCACAACCCGTGATTGCCCAGCGTCGGCACCAACACCAAAGCCGCCACCACATACACAACAAAGGACACCACCATCATGTTGCGCATATCCGCAGACCGCGTGGCACCGATGAAAATCCCGTCCAGCATAAACGGCGGCAGCCCCACCAGCGGCACCAGCACCAGATAAGGCAGATAAATCCGCGCCGCCTCCTGCACCTCGGGCGCCTTGACCATCAGATCAATGATCGCGCCACCGCCAAAGGCAAAGACCAGCACCAGCACACCACTGACCACCAGCCCCCAGAACGACGTCACCAGCGCCCCGCGCCGCAGAACCGCGCGCTGCCGCGCGCCCACGGCTTTGCCCACCAAAGCCTCCGCCGAAAAGGCAAAACCGTCCAGCCCGTGCGCGGTGATCATCAGGAACTGCAACAGCACCTGATTGGCCGCCAGTGTCACATCCCCCAGCCCCGATCCCATGAACAGGAACGACACAAAGATCGCCTCCAACAACAACGACCGGATCAGAATGTCCCGGTTCAGCCGGAACATCCGCAGCCAACGCAGGCCGTCAAACACCCGGCTCCAGACCCGCCACGCCACGCCCCCGAACACCGCGCGGCAAAACCACAGCCCCAGCAGCAGCCCCGACCACTCTGCAATGAACGTGGCAATCGCCACGCCGCCCACGCCCCAGCCAAGGCCCAGCACAAACCAGATATCCAGCACCATGTTCAGCCCGTTCATCCAGACCTGCAACACCAGCACCGCGCGGGTGCGCTCCTGCGCGATCAGCCAGCCGGTGATGGCATAGAGCGATATGGCCGCAGGTGCCGACCAGATGCGGATCGACATGTATTGCTGCGCCAAAGCCTCCACCTCGGCAGAGGCAGGTGCCACCGCGAACGCCGCCCAGAATATGGGCATCTGCAACGCGACCACCAGCACGCCACCAATCCCCCCGATCAGCAACCCGCGGGTTAGCAGGGCCGCGACTTCGTCGCTGTCCCCCTCCCCCGCTGCCTGCGCGGTCAACCCGACGGTGCCCATGCGCAAGAAGCCGAACATCCAGTAGATCGCAGAGACAATGATCGCGCCGATACCCACAGCACCGATAGGAGCCGCAAGCCCCATCTGGCCCACAACGCCCGTGTCCACCGCCCCCAGGATCGGCACCGTGGCGTTGGAGACAACAATCGGCAACGCGATGTTCAGTACCCGGCGGTGGGTGACAACCTCCCGCGCGTGATCAACCTCTGCGGCTGTCGGTTTCATGCTACTTGTCGCGGGTGGGCATCAGGAAATGACCCGTTGCCTGCGCATAAAGCCGCGCCCGGTTGTCCTGCCAGCCTTCCACATGCACCGAGGCATACCGCCGGCCAGAGCGGTTGATCCGCGCCCGCGCATAGGCATCGCGTGGCAGGCCGGAGCGCAGGTAATCAACGGTGAAGTCAATCGTCTTGGGCAAACGCGGCAGCATTTCCGGGTCGGTGTCCGCCCCGTCCAGCGCGCCGCTTTCCATGTCTTCCCAGATGATCCGCCAGTTCAGCGTCATGATCGCCGTCACCTCAAGAAACGCCGCCGTGGCACCGCCATGCAACGCAGGCAGCAGCGGATTGCCAATGAGCTCTTCCTTATAGGGCAGCACAGCGGTCAGCTCATCGCCCCGCCGCTCAAACTGGATGCCCAGGAACTGAATGTACGGCACCCCATCCACCATCGCGCGCAACACCGCATCACGGCGCTGTTTGATGACCTGCACAGGCTCCACAGGGCGGCGCGCGCTCATGCCTTGCCCTCCACCGTGAAAGTGCCCGTGGCCATGGCGACCGGATTGTCCTCATCTGCGTCCATCGCTGTGGCCCGCACAAAGGCAACCGACCGGGTCACGTGATAACAACTCGCCTTGGCGATAATCGTCTGGCCGGGGGTGGCCGCGCGCAGATACTCGATCCGCAGATCAATCGTGGCGGTGCTGCCCGTGTTCTTGGGGGGGGTCATCACCGCCGCACCGCAACAGGTATCCATCAGCGCCGACACCGCACCACCATGCACCACCCCAGTGCGCGGATCACCCACCAGATGATCGGCATAGGGCATGGACAGCGATACCTCCCCGTCGTGCATGGTCTCAACATGCATGCCCAAAGCGCGGGCATGGGGAAGCGCATCAATGAAACGGTGCGCCGCAGTGTTCTTGTCAGCCATAAAACGAGATCCTCAGATTTGCCCCTTTATTGAGGGGCCACCGACAAAGGGCAAGCCGCCCATTGCTCTTCGTGAATGATCGACTTACCCTTCTATCCCACGTGGAAGGGAGGACCGCATGGCCGACAGCACACTCAACTTCAAAGAAATGTGCGCGGCATTCGACGTTACCCCGCGCACGCTGCGGTATTACGAATACATCGAACTCCTTCATCCTGATCGCGATGGCCGGGCACGCCACTATGGCCCCCGTGAACAGGCCCGCATGAAGCTGATTCTGCGCGGCCGCAAGTTTGGCTTTGCGCTCGAAGACATCCGCCAATGGCTCTTGATGTACGAAAAAGAGGGCACAGAAACCCAGATGCGCGTCTGGGTCGAAATGGCAGACCGGCAGTTAAAGGAACTCGCCGATCAGCGCAGCCAGCTGGATGAAGCCATGGAAGAACTCAGGCATCTTCGCGATGAAACGGCCGCCGCGCTTGATTGAACGCATTTTGGGCAATGGAAGACCCATTCAATAGCGTTGTGTTCACTCACCCAAGCCGGACCTGACAGGTAGTCCCAAACGCCTTCCTTGCATGAAGAACCGCACCATCCACTGGCCCTGATTCCCGCCCATCGACAGAAATCACCAAACCTGACCCCGACACGGACTGACGCATTTTCGCTGTTTTTTGCCGCTTTTTTCGCCTACCCGTTGAATGCACCCCAAACTGATGCAAAATCACCGTGTTTCCCCCCGACTTGCAAGAAATCCCGGCGTTTCTACGGTTTACCTTAATTCACCTTGCGTAAACCTAAAAAGTGACGTGACGTCCCTGTTACGTCAATCAGATACCCTGTTGTATGAAACCGGAAAAGGAACCAAGTCCAGTGCAATTCAAAACGCAACAAATATCCAGATGATGGGATTTGCTATGATGAGTACTGACACCATGACGATCCGCCAGATGTGCGATGCATTTGACGTGACCCCGCGCACCCTTCGTTTCTACGAAGCCAAAGAACTGCTGTTCCCGATCCGTGAAGGACAAAAGCGCCTGTTCACAAAACGCGATCGCGCACGGCTCAAACTCATCCTGCGCGGCAAGCGCTTCGGCTTCAGCCTTGAGGAAATTCGCCAATTGCTGAACCTCTACAAGAAAGGTCAGGAGCAGAGCACCCAGATCTCCCGCGCCTATGAGATTGCCTGCGAACGCCTTGCAATGCTCGAAGCGCAGCGCGTTGAGCTGACAAGCGCGATCGATGATCTCAAAGACCAGCTCAAATGGGGTGAAAAGATGATGGCCTCGCTCGGCCAGACCCGCGCAGCCGCAGAATAACGACAAGACACAGCGATACGACGACACATACGATCTTAGGGAGACAACCAGAAATGCCATCCTACACCGCCCCCACCAAAGACATGCAGTTTGTCCTGCATGACGTCCTCAACATCAGCCAGTCAGACATTCCCGGCTACAGCGATCTGGAACCTGATTTCACCTCCGCGGTGCTGGAGGAAGCAGGCAAGCTGACCTCAGAAGTCATCGCCCCTCTGAACGTGGTGGGCGACAAGGAAGGCTGCCGTCTGGAAAATGGTGTGGTCTATACCCCCAAGGGTTTCAAAGAAGCCTTCGAGCAGGTGAAAGAAGGCGGATGGACCGGGTTGGATATGCCTGAGGAATACGGCGGGCAGAACATGCCTGTGGTCATCGGCTCTGCTGTCGGTGAATTCTTCTCCGGTGCGAACCAGGCGTTCACAATGTATCAGGGCCTGACCCACGGTGCGGCCTCTGCCATCCTTGCACACGGCACGGAAAGCCAAAAGGACACCTATCTGCCCAAGATGGTCTCCTGCGACTGGACCGGCACCATGAACCTGACGGAGCCACACTGCGGCACCGATCTGGGCCTGATGCGCACCAAGGCGGCCCCGCAGGCGGATGGCTCCTACAAGATCACCGGACAGAAGATCTTCATCTCCGCTGGTGAACATGACATGTCGGACAACATCATTCACCTGGTGCTCGCCAAGATCGAAGGCGGCCCCGAAGGCATCGCCGGCGTGTCGCTGTTCATCGTGCCCAAGTTCATGGTCAACGATGACGGCTCTCTGGGTGAGCGTAACGGCGTCTCCGTTGGCTCCATCGAGGAGAAGATGGGCATCCACGGCAATTCGACCTGCGTGATGAATTATGACGAGGCGACCGGCTTTCTGCTGGGGACCGAACACAAAGGCATGCGCGCCATGTTCACCATGATGAACGAAGCGCGTCTGGGTGTGGGCATGCAGGGTCTGTCACAGGCCGAAGTCGCCTACCAAAACGCACTGGAATACTGCAAGGACCGCCTTCAGGGCCGTGCCGTGACCGGTGTCGAAGCCCCCGACAAACCTGCCGACCCGCTGATCGTGCACCCCGACGTGCGCCGCTCCCTGATGGATCAGAAATCTTTCGCAGAGGGCGCCCGCGCGTTCATCCTTTGGGGTGCCACGCTGATCGACGCAGCCCATCGTAAGGGTGACAGGGACGCCGACGGTCTGGTGTCGCTGATGACCCCTGTCATCAAAGGCTTCCTGACCGATCAGGGCTACGACATGACCGTCAAGGCCCAGCAGCTCTACGGCGGTCACGGCTATATCGAGGAATGGGGCATGTCCCAGTTCACCCGCGATGCGCGGATTGCGATGATCTACGAAGGTGCAAACGGCGTTCAGGCGCTCGACCTGGTGGGCCGCAAGCTTGCGCTGGATGGCGGCAAACATGTGATGGCCTTCTTCGATCTGGTGAAAAACTTCGCCAAGGAGAACGCCGGTCAGGACGCGGAATTCGACAAGGATTTCATCGAGCCGCTGAAAGCCGCTTCCAAGGACCTGCAAGCCGCAGGCATGTACTTCATGCAGAACGGCATGAAGAACCCCAACCACGCGCTGTCTGGCTCCAACGACTTCATGCACATGTTCGGCCATGTTTGCCTGGGTCTGATGTGGGCCAAGATGGGTCTGGCGGCCAAAAAGGCGCTTGCCGAAGGCACCGGTGATCCGGCGTTCTACGAGACCAAGCTGCACACCGGCCGCTATTACATGGCCCGCCAGCTTCCAGCGACCGCCCTGCACCTGTCGCGCATCCAGTCGGGTGCAGACACAGTGATGGCGCTGGATGTTGCGAACTTCTAAGCAAAACCGGGGGCGGGTTCATCCCTGCCCCCTTCCCCTTTCGCGGAGAGACATGTGCCCAAACGCTTTCGCCTGACCCGCCGCGTCAACATCGCGATGACCGAGGACGGCTACCGCCGCCTGAAGAAATTCAGCGCCGACGCCGGGCTTGACGAAGGTGAGGCGCTTTCATTTCTGTTCGAAAACTTCAACTCCGTGATGAACGAGGAAAACCTGATCGCCCGGCTGCGGTTGTTCAACTCTGAGCTGGAGGATCGGAAGAGATGAAAAGCCCATTCGCCCTATTTGCAATGCTCGCCTTGACCGCCTGCGCCCCTCCGAACGCGACAGAAGTCGCGGGTTCGGCTGCTGCACCGATTCCAGCAATTGGCCCCACCGCAGAGCTGCAAGCAAGCGTTCTTGGCGACCAAACCGCAAAATTCAGCCGTAATCTTATCGAGCAACGGTTTGATCGAATTTTTGACGTACAGCCCCCGCTCTATCGACGGGCCGTTCGTGCACAGACAAATCTAACGACTGACGAACTGAAAGCGCAGTTCATAAAAACTCAAACTGAAGGCAGCAAGAACGGACGCCTTGTCTCCATAGAGATTGAAACTTCACAAGACTATCTTCGCTATGCAGGTAACGGGGTCAGCTTCGCCGTCCTGCCAACCACTCGAGTTGTCCGCGCTGCAAATGGGAAAACCACCACAATTGAGGGCAGCACAATCGTCCGGTCCGGCAGCCTTGGCAGGTTTTGGTTTTTGGTTTTGGACAACGTCGATCAGTTGCGACTACTTCAAAAAGTCTACCCTGAATTGCGCACAGTCAAATGGCCCGGCCTAAGGATAAAATGAGATGGATGAGTTATGAAAGACGCACACCACACCCACTCCACCTGGATGACAGAAGAGCACCGCATGATCGCGGACATGACGGCCTCCTTCATCAACAATGAATGGGCGCCCAAGTTCGAGAAATGGCGCAAGCAAGGCATGATGGACCGCGAGACGTGGAATGAAGCGGGCGAATTGGGCCTGCTCTGCCCCTCCGTGCCTGAAGAATACGGCGGTGCGGGGGGTGATTTCGGCCACGAAGCGGCGATCCTGATCGAAGGCTCCCGCGCCAACCTGGCCAGCTGGGGCCACGGCATCCATTCCGGCATCGTCGCGCACTACGTCCTCGCCTACGGCACCGAAGAGCAGAAAAAACGCTGGCTTCCCAAGATGATCACCGGCGAACTGGTCGGCGCACTGGCGATGTCCGAACCCTCCACCGGGTCAGACGTGCAGCGGATCAAGACCAAGGCCATCCGCGAAGGCAACGCCTACCGCCTGTCGGGGCAGAAGACATTCATCACCAACGGCCAGCATGCCAACCTGATCATTGTGGCGGCCAAAACCGACCCCACCGAAGGGGCCAAGGGCGTCTCGCTGGTCATCGTCGAAACCGACGGGGCCGAAGGCTTCCAGCGCGGGCGCAACCTCGAAAAGATCGGCCTGCACGCGGGCGATACGTCTGAGCTCTTCTTCGACAACGTCGAAATCCCGCCCGAAAACATCCTCGGCCAGGAAGAAGGCAAAGGCTTCTACCAGATGATGGAGCAACTGCCGCAGGAGCGCCTGATCATCGGCTGCGGTGCGGTCGGTGCCATGGAAGGCGCGGTGGCGCGCACCATCACCTACTGCAAGGAACGCGAAGCCTTCGGCGGCCCGCTCACCCAATTCCAGAACACCCGTTTCCAACTGGCTGAATGCAAAACAAAAACCGCCGTTGCGCGCGCCTTCCTGGATGAGTGCATCGCCGACCACCTGCGCGGTGAACTGACAGTCGAAAAAGCGGCCATGCAGAAATACTGGTTGACCGACACCCAGGGCGAAGTCCTCGACGTCTGCCTGCAAATGCACGGCGGCTACGGCTTCATGCAGGAATATGCCGTGGGGGAAATGTGGACGGACGCCCGCGTTCAGCGCATCTACGGCGGCACGAATGAAATCATGAAGGAACTGATCGGACGCACCCTCTGACCGGGGTGCGCAGGGCACGGCAGGAATATGAGTTTAAAAGCCAAATGAAGACCGGACCCCGCGCCCTTCCCCCGATGTGGCGCGCACCGCCATCGGCTTCATTTGGCCCATAAACTCACGGCGGGCTTGCCCGCCAGCAACGCAAACAACGGGAGAAACCCATGACCATCAAACTCCATTGCTTCGGCGAATCCGGCAACGCCTACAAAGCGGCGCTGGCATTGGAACTGTCCGGCCTCGATTGGGAGGCGGTAAAGGTCGACTTCTTCGGCGGGGAGACCCGCACGCCGGAATACCGCGCAGAGGTCAACGCGATGGGCGAAGCGCCTGTGATGATCGACGGCGACGTGCGTTTGACGCAATCGGGCGTCATTCAGGACTACGTGGCCGAGAAGTCTGGCCGCTTTGGCGGCAAGAACGCCGAGGAGCGCAGGGAAATTCTGCGCTGGGTGCTGTGGGACAATCACAAGCTTTCCTCCATGGCCGGTGTCACGCGCTTTTTGATGAACTTCCTGCCCGCAGACAAACGCCCCGCGGAAGTCATTGGTTTCAACCAGGGCCGCCTCAAGGCCGCCTATGCGGTGCTGAACGACCACCTTGAAGGCCGCGACTGGATCGTGGGTGACGGCATCACAAACGCCGACCTGTCGTGCTGCGGGTACCTCTACTACCCCGAACCCTTCGGCTTTGACCGTACCGACTGGCCTAACATCGACGCATGGCTCACCCGCCTGTCCGAAACACCGGGCTGGAAAGCCCCCTATGACCTGATGCCCGGCAGCCCCGCTGACCGCGCCTGACCCATAAAAACACCGGAGTATCCCCATGACCGAAGCCTATATCTACGACGCCCTGCGCACCCCGCGCGGCAAGGGCCGCAAGGACGGCTCCTTGCACGAAGTCACCGCACTGCGCCTGTCGGCCCAGACCCTGAACGCCGTCAAGGAGCGCAACAACCTCGAAGGCCACGCCGTCGAAGACGTGATCTGGGGCAATGTCACCCAGGTGATGGAGCAAGGTGGCTGCCTTGCCCGCTCCGCCGTGCTGGCGTCCGATCTGGATGAACGCATTCCCGGCCTCGCCATCAACCGCTTCTGCGCCTCCGGCATGGAAGCCGTGAACCTTGCCGCCAACCAGGTCAAAGGCGGCGCGGGCGATGCCTATATCGCCGGTGGCGTGGAAATGATGGGCCGCGTGGCGATGGGCAGTGACGGGGCGGCGATTGCTGTCGACCCGTCCATCGCGATGGAGCAATACTTCGTCCCGCAAGGCATCTCCGCCGACATCATCGCCACCGAATATGGCTTCACACGGGATGAGGCCGACCGCCTCGCCGTGCAATCCCAGCAGCGCGCCGCGAAAGCATGGGAAGAGGGTCGGTTCAACGGTTCCGTCATCACCGTGCGTGACCAGAACGGCCTTGAAATCCTGTCTCACGACGAATACATGCGCCCCCAGACCGACATGCAGAGCCTCGGCGCCCTGAACCCCGCCTTCCAGGCTATGGGGGAGGTCATGCCCGGCTTCGACAAGATCGCGCTGATGAAGTACCCGCACCTTGAGAAGATCAACCACATCCACCACGCCGGGAACTCCTCGGGTATCGTGGACGGTGCGGCGGCTGTGCTGATCGGCAACAAGGAATTCGGCGAAAAGCACGGCCTCAAGCCCCGCGCCCGCATCCGCGCCACCGCGAAAATCGGCACCGATCCGACCATCATGCTGACAGGCCCCGTGCCCGTGACCGAGAAGATCCTCGCGGACAACGGCATGACCATCGACGACGTTGATCTGTTCGAGGTCAACGAGGCATTCGCCTCAGTCGTCATGCGCTTCATGCAGGCGTTCGAAGTGGATGAAGCGAAGGTCAACGTCAACGGCGGCTCCATCGCGATGGGTCACCCGCTGGGGGCGACCGGTGCCATCATCATCGGAACCTTGCTGGATGAACTGGAGCGCGCGGACAAGGAAGTGGGCCTCGCGACACTGTGCATCGCCTCCGGCATGGGTGCCGCCACGATCATCGAGCGGGTGTAACAGGAGCCGGCGGCGTGAGAGCTGACAAAGACCACACAGACGAGCAGGCACTGGCGATCTATCAGGAGCATCTTGATAGCATGACCCAGGCCTTGCTCAGTGGGGATTTCGAACCCTTTGCCGCCCGCCTCGCCTTTCCGCATCAGGTCGTCACATCCAGTGATACCTTCAACATTGCGACCCGAGAACACTCCCGGAAACTCTTTGATGATTTACATGCAAGCCTCAAGGCCGAAGGGATCACTGACGTGATCCGCCTTGCACAAGAGGCCGTTTTCGTGACCCCGGATGAGATTGTCGGCACGCATGTCAGCCACAAAATGCGCCATGGCGAACGGATCATGGCCCCCTATCACAACCGCATGCGCTTCGTGCGGACAAAAGAAGGCAATTGGGTCGAAACCCATTCCTCGAACGCGATCATAAACAAAGCGGGCAAGTTCTGCATTGTCACCGAAACACCCGACAATATGCCAGCGCCAGAGCTGCACATACATTCGGAAAGGAAACCGAAATGACCGACTTCACCATGACCACCGACGCCGACGGCATCGCCACAATCACGTGGGATGTTGCTGGCAAATCCATGAACGTCATGTCCTTTGAGGGCCTGACCGAACTGAACGACTGCATCGACAGTGCGCTGGCCGATGACGCCGTCAAGGCCATCATCATCACCTCCGGCAAGGAAGGCTCTTTCGCCGGTGGCATGGACCTGAACCTGCTGGCCAAGATGAAAGCCGACGCAGGCGATGATCCGGCCAAGGGCCTCTTTGAGGGTACGATGCAAATGCACCACATGCTGCGCAAGATCGAACGCGCGGGCATGGACCCCAAGACACTGAAGGGCGGCAAGCCCATCGCCGCCGTCCTGCCCGGCACCGCCGCAGGCATCGGTCTGGAATTGCCGCTGGCCACGCACCGCATCTTTGCCGCCAACAACCCCAAGGCGCGCATCGGCCTGCCGGAAATCCTCGTTGGAATTTTCCCCGGTGCGGGTGGCACGACACGTCTTGCACGTAAACTGGGCGCGATGGCCGCCTCTCCGCTGCTTCTGGAAGGCAAGCTGCTGGCCCCTGAAGCCGCCGTCAAAGCGGGCATCATCGACGAAGTCTCCGACGATCCAATGACCGCCGCCCGCGACTGGGTGCTGAACGCCAAAGACGCGGACCTTGTGAAGCCATGGGACGCCAAAGGCTATAAAATGCCCGGTGGCGCGCCGTATCACCCCGCGGGCTTCATGACCTTCGTCGGCGCCTCCGCCATGGTCAACGGCAAAACCAAAGGCGTCTACCCTGCCGCCAAAGCCCTGCTGTCAGCCGTCTACGAAGGCGCGCTTGTACCTTTCGATACTGCCCTCAAAGTCGAAGCGCGCTGGTTCACTTCCGTGCTGATGAACCCCTCCTCCTCCGCGATGATCCGGTCCTTGTTCATCAACAAGGAAGCTCTGGAAAAGGGCGCTGTGCGCCCCGAGGGCATCGCTGATCAAAGCGTCAGGAAGCTGGGCGTGTTGGGTGCCGGTATGATGGGCGCGGGCATCGCGCTTGTCTCCGCGCAGGCAGGCATGGAAGTGGTGCTGATCGACCGCGATCAGGAAGCGGCTGACAAGGGCAAGGCCTATGCCGCCAGCTACTTCGACAAAGGCATCGCGCGCCGCAAATCCACCGAGGAGAAGAAGGAAAAGGCGCTGGGTCTGATCAACGCCACGCCCGATCTGGATGCCCTCAAAGGCTGCGACCTGATCATCGAAGCGGTGTTTGAAGACCCAGAAGTCAAAGCCGACATGACCAAAAAGGTTGAGGCGATCATTCCCGAGGACTGCATCTTCGCCTCCAACACCTCCACCCTGCCGATCTCTGATCTGGCCAAGGCCTCCGTCCGGGCCGAGCAGTTCATCGGCATCCACTTCTTCTCCCCCGTGGAGCGGATGGCGCTGGTGGAAATCATCCGCGGCAAGGAAACCGGGGATCGTGCGACGGCCAAAGCGCTCGACTATGTCCGCCAGATCCGCAAAACGCCCATCGTGGTCAACGACGCGCGCTTCTTCTACGCCAATCGCTGCATCATCCCTTACGTCAACGAAGGCGCGCGGATGATCACCGAAGGGGTCGCACCGTGGTTCGTGGACAATGCGGCTTCAATGCTGGGCTTCCCTGTGGGGCCAATCCAGCTGACCGATGAAACCTCCATCGATCTGGGCGCAAAAATCGCACGTGCCACCAAGAAGGCGATGGGCAACGCCTATCCGGCCTCCGGCGCAGACGATCTGATCTTCTGGATGGAAGACCTCGGCCGCATGGGCCGCAAGGCCAACGCAGGCTTCTTCGACTACGACGAGAAGGGCAAGCGCACCGAGTATTGGAAAGGCATGCAGGACAAATACCCGCTGTCCGATCCGCAGCCAGAGTTGCAGGAAGTGCAGGATCGCCTGATGTTCGTGCAGGTCCTCGAAGCGGTGCGCGCGCTGGAGGAAGGCGTTCTGATGGATATCCGCGAAGGCGACGTGGGCGCGATCCTCGGCTGGGGCTTTGCCCCTTGGTCCGGTGGCCCCTTGAGCTGGCTCGACATCATCGGCACGCCCTATGCGGCGGAACGCTGTGACCAGCTTGAAGCGAAATTCGGCGAGCGGTTCAAATGCCCCGACCTGCTGCGCGAAATGGCTGCCAAGAACCAGACGTTCTATGGCCGCTTTGGAGGGGAAGCTCAGGCCGCTGCCTGATCCCCGTCCAACCGAAACGACCAGAAAGGCGCTCCCACCGGGGCGCCTTTTTTCATGCCTCCGCAGGAAAACGCCGAACCCCACACCAAAAAAGGGCGCGCCAGAAGCGCGCCCCTTTGGAAACAGAACGCCACCCCCTCCAAAGGGTGACATCCTCTCAGTCATTCAAACGTGCGCGGCGGCTGCAAACATCTGGTCCTCCATGACCAGCGCCTGCGCCAGATAGGCCGCATCATCCGCGCCCATCACATCATAGGACGGAACCACCCCATTCATCATCGCATCCAGCGGCGTTGACCGGGTCGGGCAATGGATCAGCGCGCCGCCTTCGGCATAGATCACTTCCTCAGCCGCGAAATACACCGCGATCAGCTCAATCTGTTGGGCAGGTGCGGTCCGGGTAATACCGCGTACACCGGCCAGTGAGCGCGCCGGCACAACGGCGAAGGGATCACCATGGCGGTCAGCAGCAGCGTCGCTCTCAATCAACACCCCCTGATCGGCCAGCAGCGTCAGCTCTTCGCGGTTGCCCATGGCACCGGCAGGCACCGTAACAGGCCAGATGGCGCGGTCTGTCTCAGGGGCATCGAGGAAGAACACCTTGCGGCGGATCTCGACGATCTCCTGCATGCCGTTGTCAAAGGTCAGGACCTGATCGCCAACGGCCAATGCTTCTATGGCGCGCCAGCCCAGATTGGAGGCAACGCGTGTGCCCGCCATCAGACCATGTGTCTGCAACCCAAGACCACCATCATAGGCACCGGTCATTTCAACCGTGCGGCGGTTCATTTCAGTCGCTTTGTTCTTCCATCCAAACATATCAACCATCCCCATGGTGATGCGCCCTGGCAGGGACGCTGTTGCATTTCCTGATGACCAATTGCTGTGATTCCCGTGACCAAGCCTTGGTCGAACTGCGGCGCAATTCGGGCATTGTTGCCGATTCAGCGAACAATTCTGCGGAAACTACAAAGATTAGACATGAATGCAGGGCAATATCGCCTGCACAGACAGCCAGAGCGGCTTATTTACGGCCAAAGGGTTAAATCCTGCCGTTGCCGCAGAATCACCCCGCACGGGGCGCTTCAGTCAAAGGCATACCCAAATCGCGCAATATCCTCAGCGCAGCAGCGCGCTACCACTTCGCGCAGTGCAGGTGTATAGTACGCGTCGTAGCCCTCTTCCCGCGCGGAACGGTTCACCACGGGCAAGGTCAGCTCAAACCCCAAATGGTCAAACAATGGGGCTGAATCGCTGGCAAAATGCTCAAGCCGGATGCACAACCCGCCCGCATCACGCCCCTGCCCGTCCTGCAAATACCTTGCCGCTGGCCAGTCGCGCAGGCTCGCCTGCAACGCCGCATCTGTCAGAAAGCCGTCAAAGGGCACCCGCTTGGCCAGCGTCACAGCCGGGTGGTCAAAATTCTGTTCCTTGAGCCAATGATAATAGCTCACCGCCCGGTCCCATGGATTGCGCACCATCGTGAAGGTAAAGAGCCCCGCCAGCACCGCATCGGGCACCAGACCCTCAATATCGGCGCGCGTGCTGTGCTTCCACAACCGCCCGCGCGTCTGCGCCTCCCGCACCCGGCCACGGCGTTTCAGCGCCTTGGGCGTATCTCCCAGCATGATGTCGTCCTTCATCGCGCGGGCTTCCAGCGCCAGTGCCAGCGATGTCCCGCCCGTCTTGGGAATGTGAATGAACAGATAGCGCCGCCCAGTGCTCAGCATCATGGCGCGCGTCCTTTCATTCCGGCACCCGGCCTGCCGCAACCGGCGTGTCTGATCGCAACCCGATCACGGCCCCCGCCACGGCAATCAGCGCCATGCCCATCAAAGCCAGCGGTGGCACGCCCTGCCCCCACAGAACAAAGGCCCAGAAGCTGGCAAAGACCAGCAGCGAATATTCAAACACCGCCACATGGCTCGCCTCGCCCAACTGGTAGCCGCGAAAGATCAAGCCGATCCCGATCAGCGATCCAACCGCCTGCACCGCAAACCAGAACAGCATCGGCCCATCCAGCGGCCCCCAGTTGCGCAGCACAAAGCCCGAATGCCCCGTGGGGGCGCCGCTGCCATTCACCAACAGCACGCCCACCGCGCCAAAAAATCCCAGCATCACAAAAAATCCCGCCGTCAGCGTCAGCGTGCTTTCCCCTTCACACCACGCCCGTGTCGCCACAGCGCCAATGGCGTAGAGCAATCCCGCGACGATCGGCAGGAACGCCACCGGATCCAGATCGCCGGGATCCGGCCGGATCACCATCAGCGCCCCGACAAAGCCGATCACCACCGCCGCCCAGCGGACCGGGCCCACGTGTTTGCCCTGAAAGACAATCGAAATCAGCACCACAAACAAAGGGGAGGTAAAGAGCCCCGCCACCACGACCCCGATGGGCAGCACCGACAGGCAGCCAAAGTAGATCAGCATCGCGCCGCCCTGAAACATGCTGCGCCCGGCAACGGCCCAGAACCGGCGCGGCCACAACCGCCCGCCCCACACCATCACAAGCGCCAGCAGCACCACCATCGCCATCACGGACCGCAGCATATGGAACTGCCACAGCGATCCACGTTCAGAGATGTAGGGCACAAAGTTATCCGTCAGCCCCAGCGTCGCCATGCCGCCCAGCACCGACAGGGCCGCCAGCCCCGGATTGACCTGTCCTTGTTGCACGAAAAATTCCCCTATTCCAAAATCACTCTTCCAAAGTCGCGCGGTGCCCGCAATACTCACGGGCCAGATTAACGCTTTGGGAGGGCTGGATATGGGCTGGATGCAGGACGAAACCGGGCTGGACAAATGTGCGGCCAACTATGTGCCGCTGACCCCGCTGTCACATCTGCAACGCGCCGCAAAGGTCTTCCCCAATCATCTGGCCGTGGTCTACGGCGCGCACCGCGTCACCTATGCTGAGTATCATGACCGCTGCACCCGGCTGGCAGCCGCCCTTGCCGCCATGGGCGTGGCCCCCGGCGATGTGGTTGCAACCCTGATCCCGAACCTGCCCGCCCAGGCCGAAGCCCACTTTGGCGTGCCCGCCTGTGGCGCTGTGCTCAACACCATCAACATGCGGCTGGATCAGGCGACGGTCAGCTACATCTTTGAACACGGCGGGGCCAAGGTCGCGCTGGTGGACACCCAGTTCATCGACCTCGCCGAAGCCTCCGTCGCCGCGATGGACGGCCCTACCCCCCAGATCATCGAAGTCCCCGATGCGGATGCAGGCTTCCCCGCCACCGGCCGCCATCCCCAGTACGAAGACGTGTTGGCAGGCGCGGATGAGACTTTCGCGTGGCTGATGCCGCAGGACGAATGGGAAAGCATCGCGCTCAGCTATACCTCCGGCACGACGGGCAAACCCAAAGGCGTGGTGCACCACCACCGGGGGGCCTATCTGATGACCATGGGCACCGTGGTGTCCTGGCGGCTGACCCTGCACCCGGTCTACCTCACCATCGTGCCGCTCTTTCACTGCAACGGCTGGAACCATACATGGATGATGCCCGTGCTGGGCGGCACTGTGGTCTGCTGCCGCGACATCACCGCCAAGGCGATCTATGATGCGATCCAGACCCACCGCGTCACCCATTTCGGCGGCGCGCCCATCGTGCTCAACATGATCGTCAATGCGCAGGCCTCTGAACGCCACCGCTTTGACCACACGGTTGAGGTCTTTACCGCCGGCGCCCCACCCGCCCCCGCAACCCTGTCCAAGATCGAAGCACTGGGGTTCAACGTCACACAAGTCTACGGCCTCACGGAAACCTACGGCCATGTCACCGAATGCCTCTGGCGCGGCGAAGACTGGGACGGGCTGGATGAAGCCGCCCGCGCCCAGATCAAAGCGCGTCAGGGCGTCGCCATGCCGATGATGGAAGACATCACCGTCACCGACGCTGCCATCACCCAAACCCCGATGGATGGCACCACCCAAGGCGAGATTATGATCCGCGGCAACGCAGTCATGAAAGGCTACCTCAAGAACCCCGAAGCCACGGCTGAGGCCTTTGAGGGCGGCTATTTCCACTCCGGCGACATCGCCGTGCAGCACCCCGATGGCTACATCCAGATCGCCGACCGCGCCAAGGACATCATCATCTCGGGCGGCGAAAACATCTCATCCGTCGAAGTTGAGGGCGTGCTGATGGCCCATGATGACGTGAACCTTGCCGCTGTCGTGGCCAAACCGGATGACAAATGGGGCGAAGTGCCCTGCGCCTTTGTCGAGCTCAAGGCAGGGGCGACAGCGGATGAAGCCGCGCTGATCGCCTTCGCCCGCGAAACGCTTGCCGGGTTCAAAGCACCCAAACAGGTGGTCTTTCAGGAACTGCCCAAAACCTCGACCGGGAAAATCCAGAAGTTTGAGCTGCGCAAGGTGGCCGAAGCCCTATGATCCGCTGAGGTCTTTCTCAAACCGGCCAATGTCCAGCGTCACCGGCCCCTGTGCGCTCTCGGTGGCGTATGGCACTACCCTTGTCCGGACCCAGCCGCATTTCTCATAAAACCGCGCCGCACGCCTGTTGTCCAAGGCGCAGGCGAGCCAAGCCCGGCGCGGGGCCAGCGTGGCCTCCGCCGCCGCCATCAGCCTCATTGCAACCCCCTGCCCGTGAAAGCGCGTGGCGACATAAAACTGATAAAGCTCATCTTCATTGAGGATAAAGAACCCCGCCACATCCCCTTCCGGACAGCGCATCACAAATGTGTTCGGCCACCACCGCCCCAACCGTTCCTCAAATTCCGCCGGTATGCGCGTGGCAACCAACTCCGGCGGCGCAGCAGCCGCGTGCCCCTCATGCCAGCCTGCATGCCAGACTTCTGCCAAAGCAGGCACATCTGCCGCGGTCGCTCGTTCCACCTGCACAGGACTTCTCCCCTTGGTTGAAACCCGGTGACCCCATTGCCCCGTTCCATTCGCATGGTAATGTAGGGACAAAACAAAAGACAACGCAGCAGACCCGATGATCACCCAATGACGGCACTCAAGAAATACGCCCGGATCGAGGCGGCAGGCCTCTGGCGCGCGACGCCTGATGCGCAGCGTCGGGACGTGATTGTGTCGATGGGCGATGCCACCCTGACGGTCACCGACCTCAAGGATCAGCCGCTCGCCCATTGGTCGCTGGCCGCGGTGGAGCGCGCCAACCCCGGCACCCGCCCCGCCATCTACCATCCCGACGGCGATCCCGGCGAAACCCTTGAACTGCCTGAAAACGAAGCGGAGATGATCGAGGCCATCGAAACCCTGCGCCGCGCCATCACCCGCACCCGGCCCCGTCCCGGCAGGCTCCGTCTGGCTGGGGTCGCCACGTCCATTGTTCTGGTGCTGGCCGTCGCCCTCCTGTGGCTGCCGGGAGCCATGCAGGATCACACCCTGCGCGTGGTCCCGCCCGCCAAACGCGCCAGCATCGGTGCAGCCCTTCTGGAACGGATCGAGCGTGTCTCCGGTCCCGCCTGCAATGATGAGGCGGGCCGCGCCGCCCTGAACCCCCCCCGCACGCGGCTGAGCGCGGGCAAGCCGCTGGGGGTTGAAGACATGACCCGCCCCCGCCTGCACCTGCCGGGGGGC
>Ga0160419_100179_pt1 | contig 45070 bp, 37 predicted proteins | sample CelAP2metagpilot_2_FD_108196 | JGI IMG/M metagenome (GOLD analysis project Ga0160419, IMG submission 108196) | Phycosphere-associated microbial communities from Cellana algal ponds in Kailua-Kona, Hawaii, USA - Cellana AP2-4-25 metagenome pilot ...
CTGACGCTGCTCCAGGCCTGTTTGCCGTCGATGAAAGAGCGGCAGTTCGGCCGGGTGCTGTTTAACGGCTCACGCGCGGCTTTGGGGGTGCCCACGCGCACCGCCTATGCGGCCACCAAAGCGGGGATCATCGGCATGGCGCGGACCTGGGCGCTGGAACTGGCGCCGCATGGGATCACGGTGAATGTGGTGTCGCCCGGTCCGGTGCAGACGGATAACTTCTGGGGCATCATTCCCAAGGGCAGCGACCGGGAGGCGGAACTGGCCAAGCGCATTCCGGTGGGGCGGTTGGGGACAGTGCGCGATATCTCCAATGCGTTTTTGTTTTTCTGCGACCCGGAGAACGGGTTTGTCACCGGGCAGACGCTTTATGTTTGCGGCGGTGGCAGTGTGGGGGCGATGTCTTTGTAGGTGCTGCACCAGCGGCGTAGCGTTTGGTTTGTCCGCTGCGCAGGGATATTTTTGGCCAAAAAGAGGGGCCAGGGCGGTGGTATGGTGGCTGCCCGGTGGATCTGGGGCAGCCGTGGCAGGCATCGGGTGGAGAAGGGGTGCGCCTCTCTGCGTGGGTGGGGGTTAGCCGAGGGCTTTGGCTTGTGAGAATGACAGCAGGGTTTTGCTCTCTTCGTCCCAAAGATGCAGGCGCGCGTTGGCGAGACTTTCGCGGATGGTCATGCGGTTGCCGGTTGCCAGCACTTCGTGGTCGCGCAGCACTTCGGGCAGGCGGTAGAACGGGATGCGGCTGTAGAGGTGGTGGACGTGGTGAATGCCGATGTTGGCGCTGAACCATTGCAGCGTTGACGGCAGCACATAATGCGAGCTGCCATGCAGGGCCGCTTCATGCAGGTCCCAATCCGGGTCATTTTCCCAATGGGTGGCTTCGAACTGGTGCTGGACGTAGAACAGCCAGACCCCTGCGGTGGCGGCAAGGATGGTCGAGGGCAGGAAGATCAGCAGGATCGGCATCAATCCCCCAAAGTAGAGGATCACGGACAAGGCCACCAGAATGGCGGCATTCGTGCACATCGCACTGACCCAATAGCGCACCTTAGCCATCATGCCGAGGGGCAGGCGGTTTTGCAGGAAGAACAGATACCCCGGCCCAAGTCCAAAAAGCACAATCGGGTGCCGGTAGGCCCGGTATTGCAGCCGTCTCAGCGGCCCAAGCGCGCGGTATTCCGCAACCGTCAGGGTATGCACATCACCGATGCCCCGCCGTCCCAGGTGCCCGGCAGAACTGTGGTGGATGGAATGCGAGCGCCGCCAGACGTCATAGGGTGTGAGGGTCAGCACGCCCAGCCCCCGGCCGAGCCAATCGCTGACGGTGCGGTTGTTGAAGAACGCGCCATGGCCGCAGTCATGCTGGATCGCGAAGAGGCGCAACAGGAACGCGGCATTCAGCAGCGATATCGCAAAGGCGAGCCAGCCGCTGATGGACAGGGACCACCAGGCCAGCGCCCAAAGCGCCACGAAGGGAACAATCGTCAATGCCAATTCCACAGAACTGCGCCCGATACTTGGTTCACGGTATTCCGAGAGGGTCTTGACCCAGTCACGGGCGTTGCGTTTGCCGTGGTCTGGCCGGATCGGTCCTGTTGTTTGCTGCATTTGCCTGCTTCTTATCGTTGTCTGCAAAAGTGATAAACGAATGCGCGGATGGGGCAACGTTTAACGCCAATCCTCTGCGGAAAATCCTAACAAATTGCGGTGATGGGGCCGGAAAGACGACATGTGCGGGTCAATTTCCGGCGCGCGGCCAACAGAAGCGCCGGCCGGAACAGGTCCGCCCGTCGCGATGATGTCCGGTTCAGGTCAGACGAAAACGAAGTCGTCGTCGAAAACACCGCTCAGCACAACGGTGCCTTCGGTGTCACCTTCGACGGTGATTTCCATCCCGAAGAAGGTGCGCGTGACGCTCACATCTGCCGGGTCCACACCGCCGAAATCAAGCGTGTCGCGGTGGATCTGGAAATCCATGATCACGTCATTGCCAAAACTGCCGTCAAAGACAAAGACGTCCGCGCCGCCGCCGCCCGCAAGCCGGTCATCGCCTGCCCCCCCCGTCAGCCTGTCCGCGCCACGGTTGCCAAAGAGCTGATCGTCGCCCGCGCCGCCGTCGATGATGTCCCGTCCAGCGCCGCCGAACATCGAATCGTCGCCGTCACCGCCGTTCATGACGTCGCGCCCGGCGTTGCCAAAGATGTAGTCGTCCCCCTCATTGCCGTTGAGCGTGTCACGCCCCCCCAGCCCGAGGATCGAATCGTCCCCGCTGCCCCCTTCCAGAACGTCGCGGCCTCCCCTGCCGACCAGCAGCATGTCGGGGTCCGCCCCGAGCAGGAAGGTGGCCACAATGGGTTCGTGGTCAGAGGCGTTGTCGCTGAAGTCCACGTTCAGGTGCACCACGTCCACTTCCACCTCTTCCAGCAATCCGTCGGTGACAAAGATATGGTCGAGCGACTGGCTGTTGCCCTGGAAGTTGAAGGTATAGGCCTCATCCCCTTCCATTTCCTGGATCAGGTTGGTCAGCACCTTTTCCTCCCCCACACCCGGCAGGTCTTCGGCCAGTTCATCCGTGAACTCAAAGGTGTTCAGATCGCCCAGGACGGACACATTGGCGTCAGGGTCATCGGCAAGCAGGGCATCGACCACTTCGTTCAGGGTCAGCGCCTGCTGTTCGCGTTCCGCTTCGCCGGCCTGCACGAAAGGCTGCACCGCGCCAAAGACGGGGGTGGAGCCGAAGCGGGAAGAGAAGTGGTTGTTGATCAGCGTGATGTCTTCGCCTTCGAAAGTGAAAGTGCCCAGCAGCGGATCGCGGGTGCCGTCGAAGGCATTGGGGTTGGTCACGCCGAATTCAGCCAGTTTGTCGGACTCCAGCGTTGTGACCTCTTTCATCTCCACGCGGTCGGCGTTGTAGAGGAAGGCGTTGCGGATGTTGCCGCCCGGCACGCCGCCGTTTTCGCCGTCTTCATCGACAATGGCGCTGACGAAGCTGTAGGTCGGACCGCCTGCCGCCTCGATCGCATCGACAAGCGCCTGAAGCGTTTCATCCGCATCCAGCGTGCCGTCATCCGCCACGCCGCTGTTGTCCTGAATTTCCTGAAGCGCGAGGATATCCGGGGCGCCGAGGTTATTGGCGATCTGCTGGCCGAGTTCCGCGATTTGATCTGCGTCGCCGTCCGCTTCGGCGGAAGTGACGTTGAAGACGTTGTAGGTGGCCACCGACAGCCGGTCTTCTGAGCCGGAGAGCGCGGTGGTCTCCCGGTCGTTGGTGGTGGGGGCTTCAATGCCGAAAACCTCCGTCACGCGGACTTCGTAGTTGCCAAAGCCGTAATCCACCACGCCGGTGATGTTGCTGAGGAAATCGCCGACAAACATGTCGAATTGTTCAAAACCCTCGGGCAGAAGATCGCGGTCGTATTGGATCTGGATCTTTTCGGGGTTGAGATCCCCGGTGCCCTCGGCGTTGGCGTTGATGGTCAGACCACCCCGATCATTCAGCCCGCCCGTGGGGGAGGTCACGCCTGCGCCGTCATCGGCCACCACCCATGTTTCGCCAAAGCGGTTGGTGGCGGAAACGGCGGTGGGGGCATCCACGGCGACCAGCATGCCTTCGAGACTTTCGAAGAAGTCGATGCCATCGGTTTCGGGGTTGAAGGTGCCGGGATCGTCTTGCAGGTTCACGGGCAATTCGCTGTCGGAGATCACCACATCCGTGGGCGGTGTCCGGCCTGCGCCGCCCAGCAGGACGGCCTGTGGCAGGGCATTGCCGCTGCTCAGCACCTCGATGGTGGCACCGCTGATCTGGGTGGTTGAGAGGTTGCCGCTGCTGGCGCCGCCGGGGATGAATTCGCCGACGGTGCCTTGAATGTCGATGGCGTCACCGATGCTGACCACATCGGTGTTGCCAAAGCCGGTGAAGACAAAGATCGCGTCAGAGGTTGCGTCATCGCCGTCGCCTTCGGGGTCTTGCAGGTAAAAGCCTGCGCCATCAATGGCGGTGACGATGCCATTTGTGCGCACGTCCTGTCCTTCGTAGGCAGAGAGATGGCCCGCGCCTTGTATCTCCCCGATGCTGAGTTCTGGCACCGCTGCTTGCAGGTCGTAGACGATGGTGGTGCCTGAAATCTCATACGCCACCGCGATCTGCGCCTGACCGGAAGTGCTGTCTTCTGCGGGGATGAATGCAATGGTTTCGGGGCCTTGGCGGGCCACGTCGCCCTCTTCTGTGCCTTCGACAAAGGCAGGTGGAATGTAGTTCACGAAATGCGCATTTGCCGGATCGCTGATGTCATAGATCATCACGCCGCTGTCGCGCTCCAGCCCGATGAAGGCCATGGTGCTGCCGCCGACTTCGCCGACAACGATGGCCTCCGGCTCCGGACCTTTGGCGTCTGATCTGTCCTCTCCATCGTCGCCGTCGTCATCATTGAAACGCTCAGGGGCGAGGTTGGCGATGATCTGTTCGAACTCCGGGCCGGAATCGAAGATCAGATTGCCGTCGCCATCGAAGATGGAGAACGAGCGGGAGGAGAAAGTGTGCAGCACGTCAATGTCGCCGTCCCCGTCCGTGTCGCCATCGGTGGTGGAGACTTCGAGCCGCTCCAGCCCGGTTGGATCGACACTTTCATCGAGGTTGCCGATCAGGTCGTCCACGCGGTCTTCGTCAAAATCGCGGCTGTCGCCTTCGTTTGCGGTGGCGATGTAGGTCTGGCCGTCAATCTCAAAGCTGGCGATGGCGTCTGCCATGCGAAATCCCACCAGATTGTCGAAATGGCGGATGTCAATTTCCCCGTTGTCATTGGGGTCGAGCATGCTGTCGGTGCTGAAATCCACCGTGTCGAGGGAGAAGACCTCAGCCACAGTGCCGGTGGCCAGATCGATCTTGGCGATGGCGTTGTTTTCCTGAAGCGATACGAAAGCGGTGGTGCCATCCGGGCTGATGGCGATGTATTCCGGCTCTGCGTCCTCGCCAAAGCTGGTGCCGTCCTGAATGCGAACGCCCGCTGCGCGCAGCGCGTCTTCGGTGCCGTCAAACCCGGTGAAATCGAGGATCGTGGCAACGGGTGTTTCGGGATCGGTCACGTCGATCAGGGCGACGGTGCCCAGCGGGTTATCCTCGTGATCGCTGTCGTCGTTTTTCTCCCCTTCGCCCGCGACCAGCAGGGTGGTGCCATCGGCGTTGAAAGTCACGGCATCGGGCAGGTTGCCCACATCCACGCGCGACAACAGATCGCCGGTGGCGGCGTCAAAGAAGGCCACGAAGCCGGGTTGGGATTGCTCAATCGTGCCGTCGATCACGGTCGCGTCGGCGTTGGGGCGGGCGATGGCCGCAGCAACCACGCCGTTCTTGACCGCCACGGATTGAACCCCGTCATAGCCATCGAGATCCCCAAGGGTGATGGACATCGAAAGGCTGTTGGTGGCGATGTCGAAGACGTCGATCTGATCCTCGGCGCCGTTGGTGACGTAAAGCTTGCCATCCTCATGCGCGACCACTTCGGAGGCCTCTTCGCCGCCCGCGCCGACAAACTCGGCGGCGATGGAGAAGGTCACTTCGGCGCTTGCGATGGGCGCGCCCATGCCGTTTGCAGAGGCAGAGTGGATGTCAGTGGCAGGTGTCGTTGAGGGCATATCGTCGTTCCTATGTGAATGTTCTATCCGTGGAATTCGCGCGGTGGAGAGCAGACAGATTCATGAACATCCGACGTCGGACAAATCGCCAACAGATCGATACACCGAGACCAAGCAGCACTGCTCCCCGGACAAAGTGCTAGGGACCGAAGGTAACAATTTTAAGTCAGGCTCGGCATGTTCTTGGCTTAATTGGCGGGTGCAATCGGGAAGATGTGTTGCAAGGGAAACCGGGTGAATTGGCGTGACAGTGCGCCGGCGGCTCTATTGTGCGAGACACCTGTGCGATGTACTCAGCGGTCACGGGCATCACGGCGATGTGGCGAAGGGGAGTGACGGGCGTTGAGAATGAAGACGACTGGGCGGGGGCCAATGGCGCGGCGCGTAGAGGCTGGCCTGCCAGCGTGGGTGTCGGCATGAGCGCACAGGGCATCCATTCTGCTGAAGACGCGCGCAGGCTGGCCAAACGCCGGTTGCCTTGGATGGTGTTTGACTACATCGACGGCTCCGCTGGCCGGGAAACGGGAGCAGACAGGAACCGCGCGGCACTGGATGCGATGACGCTGCGGCCGCGTATCCTCAAGAATGTCAGCAACCGCTCCTTGGCCACGACGTTGTTTGATGCCCCGGCGGAGCGGCCCTTTGGGATCGCGCCCATGGGCATGTGCAATCTGTCCTGGCCCGGCGCCGATCTGATGCTGGCGCGGCTGGCCGCGCGGCACAAGGTGCCGCATGGGGTGTCGACTGTCGCCTCAACCCCGCTGGAAAAGATCATCGAGGTGGCCGACGGCCATGCGTGGTTCCAGATTTACTTCAGCGGCGATGGCGCGGGCACCTTCAAGCTGGTCGATCGCGCGCGGCAGGCGGGGTACAAGACGCTGGTGCTGACCGTGGACGTGCCCGAAGTGGGCCGCCGCCCGCGCGAGTTGCGCCATGGGTTCAAGATGCCGTTCCGCATCGGCCCCAAGCAGTTCATTGATTTCGCGCTGCACCCGCAATGGTCCCTGACGAGCCTTTTTCACGGCAAGCCGCAGATGGCGAATTTTGACATGCCGGGATACGATTTCGACCGCACCGAAAGCCGTGCGGCGGCGGATTGGGACACGCTGACCCGCATGCGGGAGGCCTGGCCGGGCAAATTGGTGGTCAAGGGCGTGCTGGATGCAGAAGACGCGAAGATGCTGAAAGACAGGGGCGTTAATGCGATTCAGGTCTCAAGCCACGGGGCGCGGCAGCTGGAAAGCGCGCCGTCGCCGTTTGGCATCCTTTCGGAGATCCGGGACGCTGTCGGCGCGGATTTCCCGCTGTTTTTCGACAGTGGCCTGCGGTCAGGCGAAGATGTGTTGAAGGTGCTGAGCAGTGGTGCGGATTTCGCCTTTTTAGGGCGCATCCTGCAATTCGCCATCGCGGCAGGCGGAGAGGCCGGGTTGAACGCGCTGTGGGATGTGTTGAGCGATGAGCTCAGCATCGCGATGGCGCAATGCGGGATCACCGATCTGAATACGCTATAGAAAAAGAGGGCGCTTTGGCCCCCTTCTGTTTCGCTATGGAGGCTCCGATCAGGCGACAAGGTCGCGGGGGGCGGCACCTTCGAAGAAGTCGTTGAGGTTGTCGAGGACCCGGAACCCCATCGCCTCACGCGCTTCCCGTGTGGCGCTGCCAAGGTGGGGCAGCATCACCAGATTGTCGCATTGGGCAAGCATCGGATTGATCCGGGGTTCGGCTTCGAACACGTCGAGCGCGGCACCGCCGATGGTGTCAAACATCAAGGCCTGCGCCAGTGCGCTTTCGTTCACGACCTCACCACGGGCGGTGTTGATCAGGAAGGCATCTTCTTTCATCAGATCGAGACGGGCTGAGTTGATCATGTTCCGGTTCTCCGCCCCGCCGGGGCAGTGGAGGGAGACGAAGTCGCACTGCGGCAGCAGGGTTTCAATCGTGTCGACCTGCCGTGCGTTGTATTGCGCCAGCACCGCCGGATCGACCGCAGAGCGGTTGTAGACGACGATATCCATCCCAAAGCCGAAATGCGCGCGCCGCGCCATCTGCTGGCCGATGCGGCCAAAGCCGATGATGCCCAGCGTTTTGCCCGACACTTTGGTGCCGACCAGATGCGTGGGCCGCCAGCCTGTCCAGTTGCCCGCGCGGAGTTCACGTTCGCCGTCCCCTGCCCGGCGAGCGACCATCAGCATCAGCGTCATGGCCAGATCAGCGGTGCATTCGGACAGGACATCGGGCGTGTTGGTGATTGCGATCCCCCGCCGCGCGGCGGTGTCCACGTCGATGTGATTGAACCCCACGCCGTAGTTGGCAAGGATCTTGGTTTGGGCACGCGGCACATCCAGCGCTTCCGGCCCGATCTTGTCCGTCACTGTGGGCAGCACCGCGTCAAAGCGGCCAATCGCCTCGCGGAAGTCCGACGGCGACAGCGGGCGGTCAGAGCGGTTGAGTTCCACGTTGTAGGTTTCGGCCAGCTTTTGTTCGACAACAGCGGGCCAGCGGCGGGTCACAAGGATATTGGGTTTCACAGCCATCACGCGGCCTCCATCACTTTTGCAATTGTTTCGCCGATCACGGCGGGGTTTTCGGCCACGGTCACACCCGCAGCAGAGAGGATTTCAACTTTTTCAGACGCGCTTTCCCCAAAGGCTGAGATGATTGCGCCGGCGTGGCCCATCGTGCGGCCCTTCGGGGCGGTCAGACCGGCCACATAGGCGACGACGGGTTTGGAGATATGGTCGCGGATATACTCCGCCGCTTCGGCTTCCTGCGGGCCGCCGATTTCACCAATCAAAGCAATGACATGGGTATCTGGGTCCTGTTCAAACCGCTCAAGAATGTCGCGGAAAGAGGAGCCGTTGATCGGGTCACCGCCGATGCCGACGGAGGTGGACACGCCGATGCCGCGTTCCTTGAGCTGTGCCGCGGCCTCATAGCCCAGCGTGCCGGAGCGGCCCACGATACCCACATTACCTTGCAGGTAGATGTGACCCGGCATGATGCCCAGCATCGCTTTGCCGGGGCTGATGGTGCCGGCGCAATTCGGCCCGGTCAGCACCATGCGGCGTTCCTTGGGGTAGCGGTACATGTAGCGTTTGACGCGGATCATGTCCTGCGCGGGAATGCCGTCAGTGATGCAGACGCAATAGCGGATGCCCGCATCTGCGGCTTCCATGATGCTGTCTGCGGCGAAGGGAGGCGGCACAAAGACCAGCGAGGCTTCGGCGCCGGTCGCGGCAACGGCGTCCTCAACCGTGTCGAAGACGGGCACACCTTCAACCGTTTCACCGCCCTTGCCGGGGACCACGCCACCCACGACATTGGTGCCATAGGTCAGCATGTCCTTGGTGTGGAACCGGGCCATTTTGCCGGTAATGCCCTGCACAATGACTTTGGTGTCGCGCTCAATCAGAATGCTCATGATACGACCCTCACGTTGGTGGCTTGCGCCAGATCGTTCTTCCACGCGCCCACGGCGCGTTCGGCGGCTTCGTTCAGGGTGGCGGCGCGGATGATCGGCAGGCCGGATTGGGCGAGGATCTTCTGACCTTCTTCCACATTCGTGCCCGCAAGGCGCACGACAACGGGCACGTCCACATCAACGTCCTGCAACGCCTGCACCACCCCTTGGGCGACCCAGTCGCAGCGGTTGATGCCTGCAAAGATGTTCACCAGAATGGCCTGTACGTTCTTGTCCGACAGCACGAGGCGGAAGGCTTTGGCCACACGCTCAGGCGTGGCGCCGCCGCCGATGTCGAGGAAGTTCGCAGGCTCCCCCCCGGCGAGTTTGATGGTGTCCATCGTGGCCATCGCCAGACCCGCACCGTTCACGATGCAGCCGATGTTACCGTCAAGACCCACGTAGTTCAGACCACGGTCCGCCGCACGGCTCTCGCGCGGATCTTCCTGGGACTTGTCGCGCAACTCACTGATCTGCGGATGGCGGAAGAGCGCGTTGTCATCGAAGGTCATCTTGGCGTCCAGCGCGATCATGCGATTGTCAGTGGTCACCACAAGGGGATTGATCTCTACCATGGTGGCATCCAGTTCGGTGAATGCGCGGTAGCAGCCTTGCAGGGTGCGCACCATCTGCTGGACCAGCGACGCTTCGATCCCCAGTTTGAAGGCAATCTGACGGCACTGAAATTCGCGCAGGCCCACGGCAGGTTCGACGGTCGCCCGGACGATGCTTTCGGGTTTGTCGGCTGAGATATCCTCAATCTCCATCCCGCCTTCCGCACTGGCGACGATCATCACCCGTTGCGATGTCCTGTCGAGCACGAAACCGAGATAGATTTCCCGATCAATCGGCACAGCGGCCTCAACATAGACGCGGTAGATGCCTTTGCCTTCAGGGCCGGTCTGATGCGTGACCAGTTTCTGGCCGAACATCGCGTCGGTGGCATCATGGATTTCAACGTCGCTGGCGCAGACTTTGACACCGCCCGCCTTGCCGCGCCCACCGGCGTGGACCTGCGCCTTGACGACCCATCGCTCCCCACCCAACTCGCGGGCGCGGTAGGCGGCCTGTTCGGGGCTATAGGCGAGCGCGCCGTCCGGCACGGCTACGCCGAAATTGGAGAGCACTTCCTTGGCTTGATATTCGTGAATGTCCATCTTCCCTCCTCCCAAAGGTATGACGTTGCGGGCGTTATTCGGCGGCGATGGCCTGGTTGTAATGACGATCCAGTGCGGCGGTCACATCGGCCTGATCAAAGGTGGCCCCAAGTGCGCGCATCGCATCGCCGAAGCGGGTGACGATATCGGTGATGGCGGCTTCGTTCAGCAGGTTCAGGATGCCGATGCGCACCTGCACGGGTTCGGACAGGGTGGGCCAGATGCCGAAATTCTGCGCGCGGCAATGCTGCACCAGTTCCATCTCACGGCCTGCCATGTCGTCGGGCAGGTTGAGGACAATCAGCGATGTCATGTTGGAGGTCACGTCACAGCCCATCGCGGTGACAGCCTCCTTCAGCGCGGCTTCATGGAAAGCGTAATCCTTGGCGCGCTGGGCAACGGTCTGTTGCAGGGTGATGCGCAACGCTTCGTGGAAGGCGGCAACGGCGTAGGCGCTGTGAGTGCGGTGATAGGTGCCGGTTGCCACGTCCTGACCGTCGATGATGCCCCAATGGCGCGCCTCAAGGATCGGGTGGTGCACAAAGGTGCGGGTGCCGGTTTGCTTGAGGGTGTCGATGTAGCGATCGGTGAAGGACACCGGCGCATAGGTCAGCGGCAGGCAGCAGATGCCTTTTTGCGGGCAGGAGGCCCAGCCGTGCACGCCGGGGTAGTCGTCAATGCGGAAGTTTTCCACGCCGAGCGAGGAGACGGCATCGACCAGTCCCATCGCGCCATGCGCCTCGCAAGCATCGGAGAACCCTTGGATGTCATTCACCCGGCCTGAGCCGGTTTCCCAATGCGCCATCGCGGCCCATTTGGGTTTGTGCATGGCAAGCGCCTTGTCCACGATTTCACCCGTGACTGACTGGCCGTGGGGGACGTTGATGATGGTCACGCTGGCGGGTTGCGGGTCCATGGGGTTGGCGGCGAGTTCCTCAGCGGTGGCGGCTTTCATCCGGACGGTCAGCCCGTCGATGCCGGAAAACGTGCCATTGACGAACATCACGACACTGTCGCCGGGCATCACGGCGCTGAACATCACGTCCAGACCGCTCCACCCCGTCCCGGCGACGCCGTAGGTGTGGATGTTGTCGGTGCCCATGACCTCGCGCAGCATCTGCTTGCATTCGACCATGCCACGCAGGACATCCGGGTGCATGTGATCCGCTAAACCTGCACCTGCGAACCGCGCCAGCACGCGGGCATCGGTGTTGCCAGGTCCGGGACCGGCTGCGATGGTCTGGGGGATGTCGAGTTGTGGAAAGATGGATACGTTGGTCATGTGAGCTCCTCCTGTTCCTGCGGAAGACAACGGTCATTTCGCAGGGTTGAGAGGAACCATATGGGCGTGGACATTTACCACAACGCCCCTTACTCCTGCTTTTGGGTATCTATATGGGTGGGGATTTACCCACCCAAAGGTGTAAAAATACCGTTGTATACCGTTTGAAGCACCACCCAAATGGGTAGTAAATTGGAATAAGTAAATATGAATCAAAGTGTTAGTGATTCCGGAGCGCCGATTGGGATTATGCTGGCGGACAGCAATCCGCTGGTTCTGTCGGCCCTGTCAGAGATTATTGACCGTGATCCGCGATTCTCTCTGGTGGCGACATCGGCCACGGCAGAGGGGTTTCTGGGCACGGTCATGCGGGTGCCGGTGCAGATTGGCGTGATTGACTGGAACCTGCCGGCGTTGGGCGGCGCGAAGCTGATCGAAGTGCTGCGCGATCAGGCCAATGCACCGCGGGTGGTGGTCTATGCCGAGGATACCGGCGATTTGCCACGTCTTGCCATGACGGCGGGTGCGGCGGCCTTTGCCCCGCGATCCAGTGCGGCGGAGACGTTGCTGGAAACCTGCATGGACGTTGCGGCGGGCAAGATGGTTTTTCCCTTCCTCGATGTGCGGGAGTTGCAGTCAGATCCGATCCATCAATTGTCCCGCAAGGAACGGGTCATGCTGGAGGCGCTGTCAAAGGGGCTGACGAACCGCGAGCTGGCCAAAGAGCTGTCGATTTCGATCAACACGGTGAAGTTTCACCTGTCCAACCTCTTTGAAAAACTGTCGGTCAAAAACCGGGCGCAGGCCATCGCGTTTTACTACTCCTCCCGGCTGGCGCTGGAGCGGGATCAGGGCGACGGTATACCCAGATAGACCGAAACTCTCCTTGACATAATCGTTCATTCTCAACCTATCTGCCGCAATATTATTACTTGCTAGAAAGGCAGCAGATCATGTCATTCCACCCCGTCGAACAGGCCCCCGGCCGCCTGAACCGTTCTGAACTGGCCGTGCCCGGCAGTCAGCCAGAAATGTTTGAAAAGGCTGCGAAATCTGATGTTGATGTGATCTTTCTTGATCTTGAGGATGCGGTGGCGCCGGACGAGAAAGAACAGGCGCGCAAGAACATCATCAAGGCGCTGAATGAAATCGACTGGGGCACCAAATCCATGTCGATTCGGATCAACGGGCTGGACACACATTACATGTACCGTGACGTGGTTGACGTGGTGGAACAGGCGGGCGAGCGGCTTGATCTGATCATGGTGCCCAAGGTCGGTACGGCGGCGGATGTCTATGCCGTCGACATGATGGTGACACAGATCGAAGACGCCAAGGGCTACAAAAAACGCATCGGGTTCGAGCATATCATCGAGACCGCTTTGGGGATGCAGAACATCTCGGAAATTGCGGGGGCATCCAAGCGGAATGAAAGCCTGCATTTCGGTGTGGCGGATTATGCCGCCTCCACCCGCGCGCGCACCACGGTCATTGGCGGGGTGAATGAGAATTACGCCGTGCTGACCGACCCTGCTGCTGACGGCAGCCGGGACACCCATTGGGGAGACATGTGGCACTATGCGCTGGCCCGGATGGTGGTGGCCGCGCGTGCCAATGGTTTGCGTCCGATTGACGGGCCGTTTGGCGATTTTCAGGACCCGGAGGGGTACAAGGCAGCCGCGTATCGCGCGGCAGTGCTGGGATGTGAAGGTAAATGGGCCATCCACCCCAGCCAGATCGCGCTGGCGAACGAGGTGATGAGCCCGTCGGAAGCGGAGATCACCAAGGCCAAGCGCATTCTGGAAGCCATGGCAGAAGCCGAAGCCGCAGGCAAAGGAGCGGTCAGTCTGGATGGGCGGTTGATTGATTATGCGTCGATCCGTCAGGCCGAAGTGCTGGTGGAGAAAGCCAAGCAGATCGCGGGCGGGTAACGCCCGAACCTTGCCAGCGCGCCGCCATTGCGCGCGGTGCGCTGGTCCTAGTTCGTGACGTAGCCTGCAACCACCTGAAGCAGCTTGTAGGCGGTTGATGCGTCGTTCTCCACCACGGCGAGGAATTCTTCCGCGCCGATGCGTAGGCAGGTCAGTTCGGTCGCGGCTTTCATATCCAGCGCGCGCGGCACATTGCGGATGAGGCCAAGCTCCCCCACCAGTTTGCCGGACCCGATGGTGCCGATGAGGGTGTCTTCCCCCTCGCTCTGCGGGAGCAGCAGGTCTGCTTCGCCTTCCACCACCACATAGGCGCCATCGCTGGGATCATCGTCCTTGTGAAAGACGTATTCCCCCGGTTTGGCCTTATACCAGCGCGCGCCAAACGCCAGCAGGCGCAGCTGTTTCCGATCAAGGCCCGAGAACAGATCGGTTTGTTCCAATGTGGCCAGCTTGCGGGCCAGATCCGCGCCAACGCCGCCTTCTTCGCCTGTGTCACTTTGTGCCGTGTCGCCCACGATGCGCCCCTGTTGCAGTTCAAAATGGGTATCAAACCGGCTGATGTCCTCATGCGCGGTATTGAGGAAGATCAGCGTGGTTTCCGGCAGCAGATCGCGCAACTTGTCGAACAGCGCGCGCTGCGTGTCCGCATCATAGCTGGCCAGCACCGCATCCAGTATCAGAATGTCCGGCCGTTTGATGGAAGCGCGGCTGACCGCCAGCAATTCCGCATAAAGCGCAGGCAGGTTACTGCCGCCAAGGGTGATCGGCATGTCAAAGATCAGCCCTGGCACAAGCCTGTCGATCCCCTTTTCGATCAGCAGGTTGGCCGCAACACGGCGGACTTCATCCCCTTTGGAACCCGCGCTTTCCGAGATTTTCCCATAGAGCGCGTTTTCAAGAACCGACAGCCCCGGCACGCATTCATCCGCACGCAAAGGGGCAAAGAGGTCATCCATCCGTTCTTGCAAAGCGTGCCCATGGTCGCGCCGCATGGACAGCACCCGCGTCTTCATATTCTCAGGGAAAGCCGCCCCGATCCGCTCGGCCGAGATGACAAAGGGGACGGCGATCAGATGGGCCTCTTCCTGAGATGAAAGCGGCAGATCCTTGCGTTTCTTCGCGACCAGATCGACCCCTTTCTCATAGCTCTCCGCTTCCAGCCCCAGATTGCGGAACAGCGGGTGATCGGTGCCGTCCATGCCGAAAATCTGGCGCAGCAGGTCGATCATGTCGACGGCCAGTTGCAACAGATCCTGCTCCAGATTGAATTCGACAAGAAGCTGCATGAAGTGCGGATGCCCAGACAGCAGGTCAACCGTGATCGGCACACGCGGGGTGGCAAACATCAGGTTGTCGCCCACGGGCAGGGCCGGGTTATACGCATCTTCATCAAAGAAATAGACGTATTGCGACAACGCCGCGTCCGAAAGGGTGGCGGCCAGTTCAGCGCGCAGGTCAACCAGTTGCCGTGCCAGACGGGGATAGCTTTCGGGGCTGAAGCGCTGATCCAACCCGCGCCGGAACAGCGCGTTGCCACGGCCCATGCCTTCTACCAGCCCCAGCCACCAGTCGCGCAGTTCCAGCGTGCTTTCCATGCGGGCCAGAGAGGGGTCAATCCATTCCGCTGCAACAGGATCAAGGCTGTTGCCGGACCCGGCGGCCTCTTTCAGGAGCCGGGGATCGCCTTGGTCATTTTGGGGCGCATGTTTCAGCGGCATCAGGACGTTGTCGCCAAAACTGCCCATGAACATCACAGGTCGGGAGGTCGCATGCCCGATTCGGGCCGAGATCACGCCTTGGTGCAGTTCCGCCAGATCGAGCCCGCTCAACATCACTTTCCCGCTGGCGGGTGGAATTTCGCGGATCAGCAGTTCGGCAAAGGCGCGGCGGTCTTCGTCATTGGGGGCGGTGATGCCGATGGTCGTGCCCGCGCGCAAAACTGTGTTCAGGTCTTCCAGAACGGGGTTGCCGTCTTCATCACGTACCGTGACGCCTGCCAGTTCGATGTCACCGTTCAGGGCAGGGATGGCGTCAGGCTCCCCGTCGAACAGCTGGGCTTCAACCATGCCTTTGGGCGCAAAGCGTTCCATGATCGTGTCCCAGCGCAGCGACATGTCCTGCGTCTGGTTGTAGTATGCCAGCAGTTCTTTCCACGGGCTGGACAGATCCTTGTAGGCGGCCAATGCGGCCACCAGCGCGCCGACGGTGATCTCCCCCTTGATCGTCAGGTAGCCCCCGATGGAATAGAAAAAGAATGGCGTCAGTTGTGTGATGAAGTTGTTGATAAACTTCATGAAGAACTTCTTCTGGAAGATATCAAACCGGATGAAGTAAAGATGCCCCAACCGGTCGGAGATCATCGCCATCCGGTAGCGGACGCCCCCATTGGTGCGCAGGGACGCCGCCCCGACCGAGCCTTCCCCGATCTCCGCTGCCAGCGCGCGCACCTGTTGCACGCGTTTCTTGTTCAAGAGGTTGATGCGCCTTTGCAGGCGGGGGATCAGCCATGCCTGCAACGGGATCAGGGCGCAGGCGGCAAGGCCGAAGGTGATGGATTGGAAAAACAGAAACCCCAGAATGGTCAGCATCTGCCCTGCCTGAAGCACCGGTTGGGCCAGCGCATCCCCCATCAAACCGCCCATCGGTTCAGATTCGGAGGTGACCATCGACACCAGCTCCCCTTGCGAGGTCCGTTCAAAATAGGGGGCGGGGAAGCGCAGAATGCGGGCGATCAACGTATAGCGCAGGCGCCGCAACAGCCGTTCGGCCAGCACACCTTTCATCGTGTTGATGCGCATTTTCATGATGCCGTGGACAAAAACCGACAGCAGAAACAGCCCGCACAAAAGGCCCAGGAACATGATCTGCGACATCTGAACGCCGTAGACATCCACCACCGGAGAGCCCGCTCCAATGGCGTCGTTGATAATCCGCTTGGGCAGTTCAAGCGTCAGATAAAGCAATGGAAACAATGTGATCGTGACAAGCAGCAGGATCAGTTGGTCACGTTTGGAGTATTTCCAGATGAATGCAAAAATCGAGCGTTCTATGGTGGCAGTCCAATTCGGATAAACTGCAGTGTCCCCCGCGGGCTCTGCAACGGCGTTGGGACAGGGTAGCAAGGAAAGGGCGACAGAACCAAGTGCTTTGGTCTTAGAGCAGCTTCAGGTTTTGGGTCGGCTGCTCTTAACCACAGGAATGTTGCTGCGCGGGGCAGGGCGCACTAGGCTGGTGGTGTAACTGCGTGGAGTGTGTGTTTGTTCGACGTTTTAAATGATGTGCTGATCCTGCTGGTCCTGCTGCAGGTGAAACATATGTTAGCGGATTTCTATCTGCAGACCCCGCGCATGTTGGACGGACGCGGTCGGTATGTGCATCTGGGCCGCGCCCAGCATGCGGGCATCCACGCGGCTGGCTCGGCTTTGGCGTTTTTCGTGATGGGAGCGCTGTCGGGCGTTGTCTTGTGGATTGTTCTGGCTGAATGGCTGGTGCACTACCACATCGATTGGGGCAAAGGCCGGTATTCTGATATCAAGGCCCATACACCTGCTGATGCGGGATACTGGCGGGCGTTTGGTTTCGATCAGACATTGCACCAACTGACCTATGTGGCCATGGTCTGGGCATGGGCTGCATACGGTCTGAGCTAGATCCTGAAGGCGTCTGGCCCCCCGGTGCAGGACCTCGTGTAGACATGGCAGGTGGTCACCCGCTAGGCTGGGTCACAGCCTTTGCAGGAGGAGCCGACCGATGCACTACGCCCCTATCCGCGCGATCACTCAAGACGAAATAGACACATTCGACCGCGACGGTGTGGTGTGTCTGCGCCAGTTCTTTGATGCCAAAACAATCGGCATCCTGCGCGACATGGCTGAGGAAAACACCCGCAACCCCAGCCCCATGGCCGTCGACGCCTCCCGCGAAGGCACGGGACGGTTTTTTGGTGATACCTTTGTCTGGGCCCATCATCCGCCGCTGAAAGAGTTCGTCTGGCATTCGCCCGCGGCTGATATGGCCAGCGCCGTCTTGCAGTCAGAGAAGATCAGCGTGATCTTCGATCAGTTTCTGATCAAGGATCCTGGCACCTCAACGCCGACCCTGTGGCACCATGACCAGACCTATTGGCCAGTGGCAGGCGATCAGGTGGCGACGATGTGGATCGCGCTTGATCCGGTGACCAACGCGACGGGCGCGGTTGAATACATCAAGGGGTCCCACAGGTGGGGCCAGCGGTTCAAGGCGGTCTCTTTCAAGGACCAGGACCTATACAAGGAAGACCTGCCGGAGGTGCCTGATATTGATGCCAATCGGGACCAATATGATTTTGTGCAATATGAAATGGCGCCGGGCGATTGCACGCTGCACCATGGTTTGACGGTGCATGGCGCGCCGGGGAATTCCAGCCTCACGCAGAAGCGCCGTGCCTATATCATCCGTTGGGCGGGGGCGGATGCGACCTATGATCCGCGTCCAAACCTGCAACCGATGCTGCGCGATCCGGGTATTCAGCCCGGCGACCCGCTGGATTGTGATCTGTTCCCGGTGGTGCGGGGCGGTTAGCCTGCTTTGTTTGTGGCCATTTGCTGCGCATAATGATGGCAGGCCACGGCGCGCAGGTCTGATACGCTTTGCGTCAGGGGTTGCGTGGTTTTGCACGTCGGTCCCGCCAGAAGGCAGCGGGGGTGGTAGTAGCAACCAGAGGGGGGCGAGAGGGGCGAGGGGACCTCGCCTTCGATGGTATCGAAGCGCACCAGTTCATCCGCATCGACAACCAGTTTGGGCACACTGCCAAAGAGCGCGGCAGTATAGGGATGGGCGGGGGTGCCGAAGACTTCTGCAACCGGGCCCAGCTCCACAATGCGGCCCAGATACATCACGGCGACCCGGTCGCTGACGTGCTGCACGACGGACAGGTCGTGGCTGATGAACACGCAGGTCAGGTTCAGATCGCGGGTGAGTTCCAGAAAGAGGTTGATGATCTGCGCCTGGATGGAGACATCGAGCGAGGCGACAGGTTCGTCACAGATCAGCACATCCGGTTGCATGGCCAGCGCACGGGCGATGGCAATCCGCTGGCGCTGCCCGCCGGAAAACTGGTGGGGGTAGCGGTCGACCCAGACCGGATCCAGCCCGACACGTTCGAACCATGTGGCAACGTAGCTTCGGGCCTCGGACCGGGTGGTGAGGCCGTGGGCGATGGGGCCTTCGGAGACCGTGGCACCCACCTTCATACGCGGATCAAGGCTGGCGAATGGGTCCTGGAAGACGGTTTGCACACGGGTGGTGACTTTGGTGCCGTTCTCCATCACCGGGGCGCCGTCGATGGCAACGGTGCCGGAGGTGGGCGGCAGGATGCCTGCGATGACCCGCCCCAGCGTGGATTTCCCACAACCAGATTCGCCAACCAGACCCAGCGTTTCACCTTTGCGGACGCAGAGTGTGACATCGGACACCGCGCGGACGGACCGGGTTTCCACTTTACTGCCCAGCTTGGCGGCGATCTTTTCGCCGGTGGTCAGTTTCGGGCCGAAGACCTTGCTGACATCGTTGATCTTGAGAAAGTCGCTCATGCCGTGGCCCCTTCCGGCAGACCAACCGGATGGAAGCAGCGCCAGCCGCGGTCGTCATCAAGCGTCATCTGTGGATCGGTGCTGCATCTGTCTGTCGCTTCAGTGCAGCGCGGCGCGAAGGGGCAGCCGGGGGGAAGGGACAGGAGCGACGGCGTGGTGCCCGGGATCTGAGTGAGCGGTGTGCCGGGTTTCGCCATCGCGGGCAGCGACGCGATGAGGCCTGCGGTATAGGGGTGTCGCGGGTCGCGCAACAGCGTGGCCGTTGGCCCCTGTTCCACAATGCGGCCTGCGTACATGACGGCAAGCTTGCTGGCGAGGCTGGAGACCACGGCAAGGTCATGGCTGATCCAGATCATCGCGGTCCCCGTCTCAGCCGCCAGATCGCGCATCTGGTAGAGGATTTGCGCCTGGATCGAGACATCAAGCGCAGTCGTTGGTTCATCGGCAACAATCACCGCAGGACGGTGCAAGAGTGCGATGGCAATCGCCACACGCTGCCGCATCCCACCGGAGAATTCATGCGGGTAGGCGCGCAGACGAGCGGCAGCAGAAGGAATGCCGACCTGTTCGAGCAGTTCAGCGGAACGTGCCAGCGCCGCACGGGTGCTCAACCGTTCGTGGGCATCCAGCGCCAACTTCATCTGCTGACCGATGGTCAGCATTGGGTTCAGCGTGGCGATGGGGTCCTGGAAGATCATCGAAATCTCCCGCCCGCGCCGGTCGCGCAGATCGGTGTTGGAGAGGGTGGTGAGTTCGGTTCCGTTGAGTTTGACCGATCCCTCCACAATCCGCCCCGGTGCATCCACCAGCCCCAGAAGGGAAAAGCCCGTGACGGTCTTGCCCGATCCGCTTTCGCCGACAAGGCCCATGATCTCTCCCTTCGCGAGATCGAAGGAGACGCCGTCGACGGCTTTCACCACACCTGCGCGGGTGAAGAAATGGGTGGTCAGGTTCGTGACGCTGAGGACCGGACCGCTCATTTCCGCAGCCTCGGGTTGAACTGGTCGCGGACCTGATCGCCGACGATGTTGATGGCCACAATGAGGATGATCAGGGCCACACCGGGGTAGACGGAAATCCAGTAGCGGCCGCTCATCATATAGGGAAACCCGTTTGAGATGAGCATGCCGAGGGAGGGTTCTGTCACCGGCAGGCCAAGGCCGAGGAAGCTGAGGGTCGCTTCCAGAGAGATCGAATTGGCGATTTGCACCGTGGCCACCACGATAAGCGGCGGCGTGCAGTTGGGCAGCATGTGCCGCCAGACCACCAGCCGCGCGCTGAGCGGGGTGGCAAGTGCTGCTTCGATGTAATCCTTGCCGCGTTCGGCCTTGGCCGCCCCATAAGCGGTGCGCGCGAAATAGGCGTATTGCGCGGCAACCAGCGCGCCGATCAGCTGCGCCTTGCCTTGCCCCAGCAGGGCGACAATCACCAAGGCCAGCAGGATCGCGGGGAAGGACAGTTGCAGGTCGACCATGCGCATGATCAGCGCCTCGACCCGCCCGCCGACATAAGCGGCGAGGATGCCGAGCGTGGTGCCGATGGTGAGCGACACAAACCCCGCCGCCAGCCCGATCTGGATGGAAATGCGCAGCCCATAGAAGATTGCCGACAGCAGGTCACGGCCCTGCGGGTCAGTGCCCAGAATATGTGTATACCCGCCGGAGCCGACAAACCCCGGCGGCCTGCGCGAATCCATCAGCGACAGGTTCGCCAGATCATAGGGGTTTTGCGGGGAGACGATGGAGGCAAAAAGCGCCAGCAGGATCATCAGCACCACAACGATCAGTGCCACAACGGCGATCCGGTTCTCCCGGAACTCCACCCAGAAGCGGCGCAGGGGCGTGCTGGCATCACTCATGCGGAGGCTCCGTGGCGGACACGCGGGTCGATGAGGGCAAACACGAGATCAATCACGAAGTTTATCGTGACAAAGAGGAAAGCCACGAGGATCAGATACGCCACCATGACCGGCCGGTCGAGCACGGCAATGCTGTCGATGATCAGCTTGCCGACACCGGGCCAGGAGAAGATCGTTTCGGTCACCACGGCGAAGGCAAGGGTGGAGCCAAGCTCCAGCCCGAAGACGGTGATGATCGGGATGGAGATGAGCTTGAGCAAGTGTCGGCGCAGGATTGTGGCCTCCGACAGGCCAGCGGCGCGGGCGAATTTGATGGTGTCGGTCAGCATGATTTCACGGGTGCCCGCGCGGGCCAGCCGGATCATCATCGCCAGTTTGAAGAGCGCCAGGTTCACCGCAGGCAGTACGATATGCGACAGCCCGTCGAGGGTGGGGAAAGACCACGGCACGCCCCAGATCTCAACCGTCTCCCCCCGCCCGCCAGCGGGCAGCCAGCCCAGATTGACCGCAAAGGCGAGGATCAGGATCAGGCCGACCCAGAAGGACGGCACAGAAAAGCCCAGCACGGAGACGGCCATGATGGTTTTGGAAATCCAGCTGTCAGGGCGGTAGCCTGCGTAGATGCCAAGGCTGACGCCCAGCACAGTGGCAGAGATGACGGAGATCAGGACCAGTTCGAGCGTCGCAGGCAACCGCCCGCCGATCAGTTCCAGCACCGGCATATTGTAGACGAAGGACCGCCCCAGATCGCCCTGCATGAGGTTGGTGATGAAGATGAAATACTGCTCATACAGCGGCCGGTCGAGGCCAAGCCGCCGGATCGCTTCTTCGCGGATGTCCTGTGTGGCATCGGGGGGGATCACGATGTCGATGGGATTGCCGATGGCATAGACGCCAAAGAACACGATGACCGACATCACAGCCATCACCACAACGGCCTGCATGAAACGCTGGATGATGAAGCCGAGCATCAGCTCTCCCTTTGGGCAAAGCAAGGGCCGGGCGACACATCAGCCGCCCGGCCCCTTTGTCTGTTGGTCAATTAGGACGCAGGCTTGATGAAGAACGCAAGCGTGTCTTCGTCAAAGCGCGGCATGAAGTCGAGCATGCCTGCCTTTGCGCCCCACACGGTCTGAAGCTGCACCAGAGAGATATAGGCTTTGTCCGCCATGACCTTCTCCATCGCCTCTTCATAGGTGGCGCGGCGCTGGTTTGCGTCCATCATGGTGGCACCTTCCTGCAACAGCCGGTCCACGTCAGCGTTGCTGTATTCAATGCGGTTGAACGCACCCAGCTTGACGTCAGGGTTGTTGGTATGCGCCAGCCCCCCAAGGGTGTAGGACGCCTCACCCGTCAGGGTGCCCCAGCCGTTCATGAACATGGAATACTCCAGCCGCGCCTGAGCGGGGAAATACACGGTCTTGGAGATCGCGTTGACGTTGGTCTTGATGCCCACCTGTGTAAGCATCTGACCCAGACCCTGACAGATCGCGCCGTCACCCGGCAGACGGTCAGCGGTGCAGTAGAGATCAACTTCGAACCCATCGGCATAGCCAGCCTCAGCCAGCAGTTCCTTGGCTTTGGCGGGATTGTATTCCGGCATGGGGATGTCTTCGGAGGAGCCAAAGAAGCCCGGAGGCATCATCTGGTTGGCAGGTTTGCCCAGCCCTTCGAGGACGATGTCCACCATGGTCTGGCGGTCAATCGCGTGATCAATCGCCTGCCGGACTTTCAGGTCACGGAACGGGTTTGCATCCAGATCGGACCCGTCGATGGCGCGCACAAGTGGCGTGTCTTCGCGCTGATCCAGTTGCAGGTTCATGATATAGACACTGTCGCCTTTGACGGCATCAATGTTCGCGTCCCGCTCCAGCGCCAGATAATCGACGGAGGAGACGTAGTTGATCACATCAACCTGGCCCGCTTTCAGCGCTGCCAGACGGGAACTGTCGTTGGGGATTTCCTTGCGGATCACCTGTTCCCACGCGCCCATGCCGCGCCAGTAGTCGTCGTTGCGTTCCAGCACCAGATCGCCCTTGGGCTCCCAGCTGACATACTTGTAAGGGCCCGTGCCCACCGTCGCAGCGCCTGAGTTGAAGCCTTCGGCGGCTGTTTCAGGGGTGGAGTAGTCCGCTGCCGCCTCGGAGGAGACGATGAATAGGCGGATGAAGTCGTTGGGCAGGGTGGCCGCCTGACCATCGGTGTTGATGTGGATGGTGTGGCTGTCGATGATGTCCACGGACGCCACACGGCGCACATAGATGGTCGTGGTTGTCGGACCGGTCACTACCGGGATACGCTCGATGGAGAACTTCACGTCTTCGGCGTCAAAGTCGGACCCGTCGTGGAATTTCACGCCCTGACGCAGTTTGAACTCCCATGTGTCTTCATCGACAGGTTCCCAGCTGGTCGCGAGCCCCGGTTCGATCTGTAGATCAGTGCCCGACCAGACCAGCGTATCGAAGATATGCTTGGCTGCTTCGGCATGCGAGCCAAGTGCGGAGAAATGCGGATCCATCGATTCTGGTCCGCCACGCACCCCCATCGTCAGTGTCTGCGCCGACGCGGCCCCCGCCGCCGTCAGACCCAGCGCGACTGCCAGTGGTGCAAGGAATTTCCGGTAATTCATGATTTTCCCTTCCCGTTGGTGAAGAAGGCGGTATGCCCCATCCACAGTATCTTGTGTTCCATTTGGAACTTGCTTTTCCAGAATGTGCGGAGATAATGAGGCAGTCAAGTTCATTTTGGAACTCACCGGGGTGATTGAGAGGAACAGCAAAGATATGTCAGGTCCACAGACTGCCTGTGATCAAGATTTTGGCACAACCAGCGCCGGGCAAGGCCCGGACATGCTGGAGGCCAAGCTTTGGGGCAATCCGTGCCCCTTCACGTTTCGGATCAACTATCTGGCGCTGTTGTATAACACGCCGCTCTATACATGGGTGCAGGACACCTATGGGTTGAAGCGGCCGGAGTATGTGGTGCTTTATTCCTTGGCGCTGGCCGATGGAGGCAGCGCGCGGGACATTTCGCGCACCTCGGGTTTTCCCAAGAACACGCTGAGCCGCGCGATCAACCGGCTGGAGCTGATGGGGCTGATCGTGGCGCGCGACAAGGCGCCGGGGGGCGGGCGCAGACAGGCGTTGCATCTGTCCACCAAGGGCTGGACCCTGTTTGAGGAAACGCGCCCGGCCTTTGAAGCGCAGGAAAAGCGGATGCTGACCGCCTTGTCGGACGGGGAGCGGCAAATGCTGTCTGAACTGATGTCGAAGGTTGTGCTGGCCGCACAGGACTGGGCAGGGGAATTGCCGTCTGAGGCCACGTCCGGTCTGCAAAGTCTGCAAGAAGGGACACCGCAATGAAAGTGGCCGACATGAACTGGCGCGATGTTGAAGCCGCCGCCGCCCGTGACCCGCGCTGTATCCTGCCCATCGGCTCCACGGAGCAACACGCACAATTGTCGCTGTGCGTGGATATGATCTTGGCTGAACGGGTCGCGACGGAAGCCGCAGCGCCGCTGAACATTCCGGTGTTCCCGGTCATGCCCTACGGCCTTGCCCCCTATTTCAACGGCTATCCCGGCACCATTTGCCTGCGGGTGGAAACCCTGATGGCGGTGGTGCGGGACATCATCGCATCGCTGCGCCGCGCGGGGTTTCGGCAGATCCTGATCGTCAATGGACATGGCGGCAACAACCCCGTGGGCGCGCTGGGTCAGGAGTTGATGGCCGAGTACGGCGATATCTCCGTCAAGTTCCACAACTGGTGGAATGCACCAGCGACATGGGCAAAAATCCAGTCGATTGATCCAACCGGGTCGCATGCCAATTGGATGGAGAACTTTCCCTGGACCCGGCTGGCCCATGCCCCGGCCCCCGAGGGTGAAAAACAAACCGTTGATATGGCGCAGATGAAAGCCTCCCCGCCCGCGCAGGCGCGCGCGCTGCTGGGGGACGGATCATTTGGCGGGCCGTGGCAGCGGCCAGACGATGAAATGCAGGCGATCTGGGATCAGGGCGTGGCAGAAACACGCGCTGAACTGGAGGGACCCTGGGCTGACTTCGGCCATGGATGATCCGGTTCTGATCTGGGGCGCGGGCGCGATTGGCGGGATCCTTGGGGCCTATTGGGCGCGCGCCGGTGTGCCGGTTCTCATGGTCGATATTGTAGCCGAGCATGTCACGGCCTGCGCCACCACCGGTCTGGTGATCGAAGGCCCGGTTGAGGCATTCACCCAAGTGGTGCCCTGCGTGACGCCGGACCAGTTGGAAGGCAGCTACAGCCGCATTGTGCTGGCCGTGAAGGCGCAGGCGACGGAGGCTGCGCTGGCGCAATTGACGCCGCATCTGGCTGAAGACGGGTATGTGCTGTCTGCGCAGAACGGGTTGAACGAACATGTGATTGCCAGCCACATCGGGGTGGCCCGCACGATGGGGGCTTTTGTCAACTACGGTGCCGACTGGATCGGTCCGGGGCGCATCCTGTTTGGCAACCGTGGCGCGGTTGTGGTGGGAGAGGCCGCAGGGCCGCCGCAGGACCGCACGGCGGACATGCACAAGTTGTTGCAGGTGTTTGAGCCGGATGCGGTGCTGACCGAAGACATCTGGGCGTATCTGTGGGGCAAGCTCGGCTACGGTGCGATGCTGTTTGCAACGGCCCTGACGCCCGACAGTATGACAGAGAACTTTGCCGACCCCGAACGGGGACCCGCTCTGATGGGGCTGGCGCGGGAGGTGATGCGGACGGCAGTGGCCGAAGGGGTGGACCCCAAGCCGTTCAACGGATTTGAGCCAAGTGCCTTCATGCCCGGTGCCGGGGATGCCGCAGCGCTGCGGAGCCTTGCGGATCTGGCGGCATTCAACGCCAAGACCGCCAAGACCCACACCGGTATCTACCGCGACCTTGCCGTGCGCAAACGCAAGACCGAAGTCGACCCGCAAGTGGGTGCGGTGGCGCAGATTGCGGCCGGGCACGGTATTGATGCGCCACTGCTGCACAGGCTGGTCGCGCTGATCCATGATATTGAAGAGGGCCGCCGCGAGATGTCGGTCGAGACCTTCCATGAACTGACCAAGGTGATCGGATGAGCGCCCGTACCGCCTTGGTGACCGGCGTTGTGGGCGGTATCGGTGCGGCCATTGCCGCCCGGCTGGCAGCGGACGGGGCCAGGGTTGTCGTCAGTGATCTGCCGGGGGAGGCTCTTGATGCGGTGGCGGAGCGTCTGGGGTTACCTGCGGTGGGTGCCGATCTGGGTGATCCGGCGGCAGTCAAGGAAATGGTGCGCGAAATAGCCTTGGATCACGGCGATCCGAGCATTCTTGTGAATGCCGCAGGCGGGGTGCGCAATCAGGTGGGCACGCCGCTGGAGGATGTCGACCCTGACGCGTGGCGCAGCATCTTTGCGGCAAATGTGGATGCGTCCCTCTATCTGTCCCAAGCGCTGGTGCCGGCGATGAAAGCTGCCCATTGGGGGCGGATCGTCACCATCAGTTCCGGTGCTGGTCTGCGCCCCAGTCTGACGGGCATTCATGCCTATACGGCGGCCAAACATGCACTGGTGGGGCTGACCAAACAGCTGAGTTTAGAGCTCGGGCCGCATGGTATCACGGTCAATTCCATTGCGCCGGGATTTGTCCTGTCCAACCCCGCCACCCAGCGCCAGTGGGACGCATATGGTCCGGAAGGGCAGGCGCAGTTGGTGGGCCGTATCCATACCCGCAGGCTTGGCACGCCCGAGGACATCGCCGCCGCCGCCGCGTTCTTGACGGCGCAGGAAGCCGGATGGATCAGCGGCCAGATCCTGAGCGTGGATGGCGGCATAACCTGAAGAGAGACGAAATGACCGACCCTGTTCTTGCACATGCGCTGGACCGGCAGCCGCAGTTGATTGACGCGCTCAAAGCGCTTGTTGCCTGTCCCTCCGTAGGGGCGGACCCTGCCATGGCGCAAGGGATGGAAGACGCACGGCGGATCATCGAAGCGCGGCTGGATGCGATGGGTTTCGACAGCCGGCAGCGCCTGACACCGCCGGACGGCAGCGGCCAGCCTGCGATCTATGCCGAACGGCTGGATGCGCCGGGCACGCCGACGATCCTTGTCTACGCGCATTATGACGTGCAGCCTTCTGACCCGCTGGACAAGTGGGAGACGCCACCCTTTGAGGCCACGGAACGGGACGGCAGAATCTATGGGCGCGGGATTTCGGATGACAAGGGCCCGATGATGATTGCGCTCGACACGCTTGCGGCGTTTGTCGCGGTCGAGGGGAAACTGCCGGTCAATGTCAAACTGCTGATCGAAGGGGAAGAAGAAACCGGATCCCCATCGCTGCCCGGCATTCTGGAGAGGCACCGTGATCTGCTGGCCGCCGATGCGGTGCTGTCGGCGGATGGGGCGCGGTGGCGGCCTGATATCGTGGCGCTGAATGTCGGCTCGCGGGGGAATGCCGGATTTGAAGTGCGGGTACAGACGGCATCACAAGACCTGCACTCGGGCCGTTTCGGGGGCATCGTGGCCAATCCGCTGCATGTGCTGTCAGGGCTGATCGCGGGGCTGCATGATGCGCAGGGGCATATCACAGCACCCGGATTTTATGACGGCGTGGCGGAACCGACAGAGGCTGAGCGGGATGAAATTGCTGCAATCCCTTACGACGAAGACGCGGCCTTTGATGCCATCGGTGCCGTGCCCCACGGCGAAGCGGGGTATTCCACGCTTGAACGGCTGTGGATGCGCCCGACGGTGGATATGAATGGAATGTGGGGCGGGTATATTGGTGCGGGGTCCAAAACCGTGATCCCGAATGAGGCCTTTGCCAAACTGACGATGCGACTGGTGCCGGGGCAGGACCCGGAGCGGGCCAAACAGGCGGTCATCACGCATCTCAAGGCGCAGGTGCCGCCCGGTGCCACCGTGGAGATATACGCAGATCGGGGGCAGGGTGGTGCCTATGCGGTGCCCAAAGGCCACCCGCTGTTAGCGGCGGCTGGGGCTGCGCTGGAGCATACCACGGGGCAGGCGCCGCTGAAGGTGCGCATTGGTGCGTCCCTGCCACTGACCGAAATCGTCTCCCGGATTCTTGGGCTTGATACGGTCATGTTCTCATTTGCGCTGTCGGATGAGAACTTTCATGCGCCGAACGAGTTTTTCCGGCTTTCGTCCATTTCTGACGGGCTGGCGGCCTGGGTGCGCATCATGCGCCAGATCGCACAGATCGCCCCGGCAGCCTTCAAACCCTACAGACGCGGGTGACCGGCGGGGAAGCCATCAACAACCGCTACGGGGCGATGTTGCTGGTGGCTGCTGCCGGTGTTTTCACCGCTGATGTGACAGCGCTGCGGTTTCTGGATCCGGAGGTGCCTTTTGCGCTGATCATCTTTGTCCGCTCGCTCTGCCAGCTTGTCATCGTGGCGCTTTGGATTGCGGTCAAAAACCCAACGCTTTTTGCCTCCGCCCGCTGGCCCAAGCTGATCATACGCGGGCTGACCAGCCTGATCTGCTGGTGGCTCTACTACGCGAGTTTCCTGCAACTGGATCTTGCCCTTGCCTCCACACTGACCTTCACGACCTCCCTTTTTGTCGTCGCGCTTGCGCCCTTTGTTCTGGGCGAACGGATTGGCCTGACGCGCGGCCTGACCACATTGGTCGGGTTCGCAGGCGTGGTGCTGGCCAGTGGTGTGAATGGGTTCAGCGTGGAGCCGGGGGTGATCTTTGGCCTGTGTTCGGCCTTTGCAGCGGCGATCCTGATCTTTCAGAACCGAGTGCTGGCGCGCACGGATCATACCGCCACGATCATGTTCTGGATCGGGTTGGTGGCCAGTCTGGGCACTTTGCCCGGTGCGGTCCTTGGCTGGACCGGCGTCAGTTGGCAGGATGGTGCGCTGCTTTTGACGGCAGGGGCGCTTGGCACGCTTGGTATGTTGCTGACGGTTGAGGCCTACCGGTTTGGGGAAGTGTCGGCTTTGGCGACATTCCCTTACCTGCGCATTCTGTTCGCGGTTGTGGTTGGGTATTTCGTCTTTTCGGAAGTCGTCTCCGCCCGCGCGCTGATCGGGGCTGTGATCATTGTGGGATGTGGTTTGCTGGCCAGTGAGCACCGCCGTCCGCCAGTTGCGTAACGCCCAGCTACCGCGCGCCAACCTTCCAGACATCCAGCAATGCAACAGACATCTCATCTGTGGTGTCCGCATAGACGGCGACTTCCAGCGGCTCCTTGCCATAGCTGTTGCCCAGGGAGATAAGCTCCCCCGCTTCCACCTCCCGGTAGACCATGCTGTAGGGCAGCCAACCGATGCCAATGCCGTTCAGCACCAGCTCCTTGATCCCGCTGGAGAAAGCCGTTTCGCAGGCCGGGTTTGCAGCATGGCCTTGGGTGCCGAAGGGCCGTTCGCCTTGTTTCAGCACTTCGCCGAAGTAGCTGTTTTCGGGATAGATGACAGCGGGTGTGTTTTCCGGCAATTCCTGATTGCCTCTGACTGTGTAACGCAAGGCACCGCCCACAACCGGGATGAGGTAGTCAAACCCCCAAAGCTCCCTCCGGATGCTTTGCCCAAAGGGCAGCGGGCCTGCATTGGCGGATTCGTAGCACAGCAGCATGCTGACATCGCCGCGCAGGAAGAGCGTGACGCAATCGCGCAGGTTGCCCGCCCGCATGCGGAACCTGAGCGCCGGAAAGCTGCGTTTGGCGCGCAGGGCCATATCAGGGAAGGTGGAGAACACCGGCGCGTGTTGTGCAGCGATCGAGATCGTGGAGCTTGCCGGGTCAAAATGCGCAATCTTGCCGCGCAGATCGCGCAGCCGTTGTACGAGGGCGCGGATTTCCGCTTCGTTGGACCGAAGGGAGGGCCGCAGTTCAACCCGGTTGGTGCCACGGTCCAGAACGCTCACCCCCAGCCAGTCTTCAAAGCTGCGAATGCGCCGCGAAAACGCGGGCTGGGTGATATTGCGCCGCGCGGCGGCACGGGTCATGTTTCCTTCCTCCAGAAGGACCAACACATCGTCCAGCCATCGCATGTCCATGGTAGATCTCCCTATTGCCCATACCATTTGTATGGGCAGCCTGACGAATTGGCATTATTTTTCTGCATCTACCTTCGCCACACTTTGCCTGACCCCCATTCAAGGATGCAAATGCGTGACCGATTCTGATCAGCTTTCCGCGAGCGACGCTGGAACCTCTCCTGAAATGACACTCAGCAAGTGCAAGGACCTGTCGATTGCGCTGGCGAAATTCCCCAAGGTGCGTCTGGGTCATTTGCCGACCCCGCTGGAACCGATGGACCGTCTGAGCGAGATGCTGGGTGGCCCGCGCCTGTGGGTCAAACGCGACGATTGCACCGGGCTGTCTTCGGGCGGGAACAAGACGCGCAAGCTGGAGTTCCTGATGGCGGACGCGCAAAAGCAGGGGGCGGATACGATCATCACCCAAGGGGCGACACAGTCCAACCATGCGCGCCAGACCACGGCGGCGGCGGCAAAGTTGGGGATGGCCTGCCATATCCTGCTGGAAGACCGCACCGGGTCGAATGAGCCAGATTACAATCTGAACGGCAATGTGTTGCTGGATCAATTGCACGGCGCGTCGATTTCCAAACGCGGTGGTGGGACGGATATGAATGCCGAGATGGAGGTGCTGGCCGAGAGCCTGCTTCAGGACGGCAAGGTCCCCTACATCATCCCCGGCGGCGGCTCAAACCCCATCGGCGCGCTTGGATATGTCAATTGCGCCCGTGAATTGGTGGAGCAAGCCGCAGGGATTGGCCTGAACATTGACGCGCTTGTGCACGCGACGGGCAGTTCCGGCACGCAGGCCGGGCTGGTTGCCGGTCTGGCGGCGCTGCAAAGCGACATCCATCTGCTGGGGATCGGCGTCCGCGCCCCGCAGGAAAAGCAGGAGCAGATGGTCTTTGATCTTGCCGAACGCACGGCGCAATATCTGGGCACAGGCGTTCAGATCGACCGCAGCGCGGTGCGGGCCAACTGCAACTACGTCGGCCCCGGTTACGGCCTGCCGACAGACGGCATGATCGAAGCGGTCAAGCTGCTGGCACAGACCGAAGGCCTGCTTTTTGATCCGGTGTATTCCGGCAAGGGGCTGGACGGTCTGATCGATCAAATCCGAAAGGGCTATTTCGACGGAATGGACAATGTCGTCTTTTTGCACACGGGCGGCAGTGCAGCCCTGTTCGGCTATCCCGATACCTTTGGATTGCCCGGATATACCGACTAAAAACAAAAACGTACCAACAAGGAGAACCACCATATGTCACTTAGAAAATCACTTGTAACAGCAACCTTGCTGGCGGCACTGAGCACGCCTGCTTTTGCCGCGGAAGAAGTCAAGATCGGCGTTCCCACATGGACCGGTGCACAGGCCATTGCCCACCTTCTGGGCGCTGTGGTTGAAATGCGCATCGGCGGCACGGTTGAATATGTCCCCGGCAACAACGCCACGATCTTTCAGGCGATGGACCAGGGCAAAGGCGACATCGACGTGCACCCCGATGTCTGGCTGCCAAACCAGGAAAGCTTCACCAAGAAATACGTCGATGAAGCTGGCACCGTGACCCTGTCCTCCAACCCCTATGAGGGCAATCAGGGCTTCTGCGTGTCCAAGGATTTCGCGTCGGCCAACAACATCACCGACATTGCCGATCTGGGCCGCCCGGATGTGGCCGCATTGATGGACAGCGATGGCAACGGCAAAGGCGAGATGTGGATCGGCGCCCCCGGTTGGGCGTCGGCCAATGTGAACGAGGTCAAGACCCGTGACTATGGCCTGCTTGATTTCATCGAGCCCGTCCGGGCTGAGGAAAGCGTAAAGACCGCGCGGATCAAGGACAGCATCGCCAAGGGCGAGGGCTATGCCTTCTATTGCTACAAGCCCCACGCGGTCTGGTTCATGTTCGATGTCGAGATGCTGACCGAGCCGACTTTTGATCCTGCCAAATATACCATGATCCAGCCTTCCGATGACGCCGACTGGTATGAGAAATCCAGCGTTGCCACCAAGGATGCGCTGAAAGAGGTACAGATCGCATGGTCCAACTCCCTTGAGGATCGGTCCCCGGCGATTGCCGAATTCTTCAGCCGCTTTTCCCTGACAGCAGATGATGTCAGTGGTTTTGCCTATGAGATCAGCGGCAAGGGCCGTGAGCCTGCCGAGGTTGCGCGCGAATGGGTTGAGGCGAACCCGGATCGCGTCGATGCGTGGCTGGGTCTTTGATCTGAACGCCCAATGACATTGCCGGGGCCCCGATCCGTTTGGGGCCCCGGCAGATGGAAACACCGGCCTATCGCCCCTTTCATGGAAGTGCCCTGTTATGCGTGACGATACCGTTATTGAAATTTCAAACGTCTGGAAGATCTTTGGTGCCCGCCCCCTGGACGCGCTGCGCGCGATCCGTGAAGAGGGGCTGGACAAGCCGCAGGTCTTGGCCAAATACAATGCTGTGGTCGGCGTGGCCGACGTCAGCCTGTCCGTCAACCGGGGTGAGATTTTCTGCATCATGGGTCTGTCTGGCAGTGGGAAATCCACGCTGGTGCGCCACTTCAACCGCTTGCTCGAACCAACAGACGGCAAGATCGAGATTGAAGGGACAGACGTCATGGGTCTGGGCCAGAAAGAGCTCCAGTCCTTCCGCAATCAGAAAATCGGCATGGTGTTTCAGAACTTCGCACTGATGCCGCACCGGTCGGTGCTGGACAATGTGGCGATGCCGCTGGAGATCCGACAGGTCAGCAAGAATGACCGGATGCGGCAGGCGGCGGCGATCCTTGATATTGTGGAATTGGGGGCATGGGGCGCAAAGTTCGCCCATGAGCTGTCAGGCGGGATGCAGCAGCGGGTCGGACTGGCGCGCGCCCTGGCCGCGAACCCGGATGTGCTCTTGATGGATGAGCCGTTCAGCGCGCTTGACCCGCTCATTCGTCGTCAGTTGCAGGATGAGTTCATTCGCCTGTCGAAGATCCTCAAGAAAACCACCGTTTTCATCACGCACGACCTGGACGAAGCCGTGCGCATCGGGGACCGCATCGCGATCATGCGCGATGGCCGTCTGGTGCAGACCGGCACCGCCGAAGAGATCGTGATGAACCCCGCTGACGACTACGTCGCGGACTTCGTTGCCGGAATTTCCCGCCTGAAGGTGGTGCACGCCCATGCCGTGATGCAGCCGCTGGAGAAGTATCTGGCCGAAAACGGGCCGGTGCCCGCTGATGCCCCGCGTGTGGATGGCAGTGAAACCCTGAGCACGTTGATCAATCTGGCAATCGACACCAGCGCAGGCATTCTGGTGGAGGAGAACGGCACGGATGTCGGCGTCATCACCCGCGCGGACCTGCTGCGCACCGTGATCGAAGGAACTGAAGTATCATGACTGCAACCGATGCACCGACACGGGGCGCGAACCCGCTGGAAGACACTGAAAGCGAAGCCGCACTGGCCTATGCCGCCGAAAGGCGCGACAACATCCGCACTTTCGTGCGCACCAGCCCCGACTATTACATCGCCAATTTTGACAAGATCGGCGCATCCTCGCGGTTCACGGCCACCTTCAACCTGATGGCGGGGCTTTTTGGCCCGGTGTGGTTCGGGGCGCGCGGGTTGTGGTCATGGGCGCTGCCGTTTCTGATCATTGAAACACTCGCTTTTGTCCAGATCGCACGCGGCCTGTTCGGGGATCTGGCGGCGGATGCCATGGCGCGGATTGCGTCTATCGAAGGTACGCTGGAACTGCGCCGTCAGCAGCTGGCCGCTGCCATCGAAAACAACTCCGACAAGATCGACGTCTACCGGCGCACGGTGGAGTCGCTTGAGCAAAACATCGGTGGCATTCGGTCAGAGGCCGAAGCGCTCGCCGCGGAAGGGCCGACGATTGTTGTAACGGGCATTGCCTTGCTGCTGGTGGTCAAGGTCGTGCAGGCGGTTGTCGGCAACTGGGCGCTTGAGGCGCGGTTTTCGGAATGGCTGTCGGACCGGACGGTGCGCTCGGGCCTGCCGGTCACCCATATCGTGTTGAGCGCGCTTTTCATGGGCCTGATCCTGCTGGCCGCGATGCTGCACTACAGTTTTCCGGGGCGCTATTCCCTGCTCAGCGACTTTCCGACAGACCCGAACATCCGCCTGACCAGCATCAGCGGGGTAGAGGATTTCATCGCCTGGTGCGTGCGCAACAGCGAGGCATTCTTTGACGGGCTGACCATTGGCATTCGCATGCTGCTGGACGCGCTGGAAGTGGTGCTGGTGCAGACCCCCTGGGTGGTGATTGCCAGTTTGATTGTGCTGCTGACCTGGCTGACGGCGGGCATCCGCACGGCCATTTTCTCAGGCGCGTTTCTGGCATACATGGGGCTTTTGGGCTTTTGGGAAGCGGCGATGACCACGCTGGCACTGCTGGGCACGGCGGCCTGCCTGTCGATTGTGATTGGCATTCCGCTGGGCATGTTCGCGGCGCGCAGGCCCCGGTTTTATGCTTTCATCCAGCCGATTATGGATTTCATGCAAACCATGCCTGCCTTCGTCTTCATGGTGCCGGTGATTGCCTTCTTCGGCGTTGGCAAACCTGCGGCGGTTATCGTGACGATGATCTTTGGTGGCACGCCGGTTGTCCGCCTGACCGTCCTTGGCCTGCGCGGCGTGCCGGAAAGCGTGCGCGAAGCCGCGATCTCCTTCGGGGCGAGCAAATGGTATCTGCTGACGCGGGTGGATCTGCCGCTCGCCAGCCCGTCCATCAGGGCGGGGATCAACCAGACGATCATGCTATCGCTGGCGATGGTTGTTGTGGCCTCCCTGATCGGGGCCAAAGGCTTGGGCGAAGACGTGCTGGAAGCGCTGCAATATGCAAACGTGGGGCAGGGGATTCTGGCGGGCTTTGCCATTTTGTTCTGCGCGATGATCCTGGACCGCATCGTGCAAGGGCAGCGCAAGTGATCCCTTTGGTGTTGGTCCATGGTTTCATGGGCGGTAGTGCGCAATGGGAAGCGCTCCAGAGCGATCTGGAAGGGGCGGTTGACATGATCGCAGTGGATCTGCCGGGATTTGGCGCGAACAACCATTTGCCTGCCCTGTCCAGTATCAAGGGTTTTGCCCAATGGGTTGTCGATGAGCTGCGCCGCAAAGGGGTGGAGCGCTATAATCTGCTGGGGCATTCCATGGGCGGGATGATCTCGCAGGAGATAGCCCGCCTTGACCAGGAGCACATCAACCGTCTGGTTCTTTATGGCACCGGGGCCACGGGTGTCTTGCCGGGACGGTTCGAGACCATTGAGGAAAGCAAGAAACGGGCAGAGCAAGATGGACCGACAGCAACCGCCCGGCGCATCTCGGCCACGTGGTTCCTGCAAAGGGAAGACGCATCCGGCTATGCCGGGTGTGCTGCCATCGCAGAGCAATCTGCGGCGCAAGCCATCGCGGCGGGGCTGGACGCGATGCAATCCTGGTCCGGTGTGGATTTCCTGCCCCGGATCACGCCTGAGACGCTGGTGATCTGGGGCGAAAAGGACCGCACATACCCTTGGGAGCAGACCCAGGAGCTGTCCGGCACCATCCCGAACGCGCAGCTTGCCATTATGCCGGATTGCGCCCATGCGGCTCATCTTGAGAAGCCCGATATCTTCGCGGGCCTGCTCTACGATTTTTTGCAGCCGGGGTCCTGACCCTTCGCAATGGCGCCCACCGCGCATGACAGGTCACGTCCTACAATCCGCGAAACGCGATGGCTTTTTCGAGTGCACGCGCCAAGGCCAACACTTGCCGTTCGGCATGTGGCTTTCCGACAACCTGAGCCCCGACCGGGAGACCATTGCCATCCCGCCCGATTGGAAGGGTGACAACCGGCCAGCCCATCAGGGTTACGGGCAGGGTGAACCGTGTTAACGCATCGAAATACCCCAGCGGACCCGCTGCCGTGTCAAACGTCTGATCATAATGCCGCACACCACCCCGGTCTGTGGTCGGGGGCAGGTGTCTGAATGCGCAGATCCCGGTCACAGGCAGGATCAGCGCATCGACATCGGCCCAATGGGACAGAGCCTCTGCGCGGAAGCGATCCATATCGGACAGATTGTCCGCGTATTGGCCTGCGTCCCTGCGATAGCCTTGATGCACATGGGTCAGGAAACCGGGGGACTGTCGCGCTGCTTTCCGGTCACGGCGCAAGACCCACCGGATCAACGCAGGGATCAGAGCGCCGGTTTCGTGGCCAATGATCTCTCCGGTCATGCGGTATACCTCTGCGGTGAAGAGCATCGGCATGGGATCGGGGGCTACGGCCAGATTGGTCTGACCGAGGAGCGCCGGGAGGCGCTGCCAAACGTCCAGCGTCATCCCGTCGCATGGAGCGGACGACCCAGCGGTCCAGAGCGCCACCTTTTGGGGCTGGGCGATGTCTTTTGCCTCTTCATCGGTCATCACGTCCCAGATAAACCGCAGATCCCGGACCTGCGCAGCAATTGGCCCAATGCGCGCAAAATGCGCCAGCGATTGATCTTTGGGAAGCATGCCGGCCGTGTTCAGTGCACCTTCCGTCGGGGTCAGCGAGGTCACGCCGCACCATGCAGCGGGCAAGCGCAGCGATCCTCCCAGATCAGCGCCGATATCCAACACGCTCATACCGGATGCGACCGCCGCCGCACCGCCACCTGAACTGCCCCCTGACGTGTATCGCGGATCGTGCGGGTTGGTGGTGGGGCCACGCCGCGTGTTGACGGTTTGAAAGTCCATGGCATTGGGCGGCAGCGCGGTCTTGCCCGTGACCTCTGCGCCCTGTTGCTCAAGCCTCGCGATCAGCGGAGCGCTTGTGCGTTCCAGCCTTTTTGAGGGTCGATCCAACCCGAATCCACGTGCCCAGCCTGCGACGGCAATCTGATCCTTGACGGTAATGGGCAGGCCATTCAGCGGGCCGGAAGGCGCGTCGGGGCATGCTTCCCGCCGCGCTTCGAAGGCGTTGATCTGCGGTTCCAACGTAGAACGTTTGTGATGCAGAGCGGCATAGAGCGCTTGGCGGCTGGAGGTGTCATGGATGTCTGCCACGATCTGGCTGAGCAAGGCGGGCCGCGATGGGGGGAATGTATCGGTCATTGTCGTCTCCAGTGGTGGTTGCCACGCAGAGGTAGAGGACGATGGCCGACCTATGCTTTCCCGTATGTGCTGATTTCGACCGGCAGATGGATCAACGCGGTCAACGCCCGCCTGCCTGCTGTCGAAGGGGACGCCAGATAGGTTTCAAACATCCAGCCGGGCCGCAGGGTGAGGTCAAACCGGCGAAGGCCCACCCGCACAGCGCGGTTCCATGTCAGGGGCAGGGTGGTCAAAGGGCCGTGGTGCGGAAAGACGGCAAAGCGCCCTTGATCGATCTGGGTCCATCCCTCCGGCCAGTTCAGAGCACGCTTTTCCGAAAGCAGCGCGCCGTAATGCGCGACAGCCTCAGGATCCTCAAACGCCTTTGGGCCCTTGGGGTAGGCGGCGGAGAAACTGCGCTCCGCATCTGCCAGTTCCGCAGCCAGAGTTTGAAAAGAGGCGCTGATCTGGGCCAGGTCCGGGAAGAAACGCCCTTCCGCCATCCCCGGTGCACGGCGCCAGCACAGCCATTGATCCGGCATGTCCACAAAGTCATGATCCCATGTGAGCGTCTGGCTTTCGATGGGACGCAGATAGGGGCGTGGGGCGATGCCACGGGTGCCTTCGGGCAGGCCTTCAGCGCGGAACGTCTTTGGGTTGAGGCCAAAGTGCCCGGAGAAGGCCCGCGTCAGCGCAGCATGCGTTTCAAACCCGCATTCAAGCGCGATGTCGAGAATGCGCTGGTCGGTTTCGGCTAGCAGCAGGGCGGCGCGCTCCAACCGTCGGCTTCGGATGTAACCTGCGACGGTCTCTCCGGTAGCGGCGGCGAATGTGCGTTGAAAGTGATGCCCTGCCATGCCGCATGCCTTCGCCAGATCGGTGATCGGGTGCGGTGCGCTGAGGTCGCGTTCAATCAGTGCGCAGGCTTGGGCGATGTTCTGTGAAGGCATGGGGGCGACATCTGAAAGGGTTGATCTGCTGATGCAAAGGTAGCGCCCTGTTCAGCACGTCCACCACCCGGACCCGGAAAAGTTGCCGCTCACGTGTCCCAGGTGCTGCTCTGGTGATGGGCATTGGCCAGCCAGTCCGGGCTGACCTCAACACCCCAGCCCGGAGCATCGGTCACGGTTGCCATGCCGTCCGTGATGGCAAACGGATCGTTCACAAAAATTTTGTCCTGCCAAGGATAGTAATCAAGTCCTTCAATCGAGAACTCCAGATACTTGCCCGCGTTCGGAATCGCCCGCAGAAGGTGCATGGTAAAGAGCGTCACCATCGACAGATTGGCGCAATGGGGTGTCACGGGGATGCCTGCGTCCTGCGCCATTCTGGCCACCCGCAGGGTGCGTGAGAGACCGCCAAGGTAGCACACATCCGGCTGTACGATATCGACAATCCGCCGATTGATCATGTCCCGCCAACTGGCCATCATGCAGTCCTGCTCCCCGCCGGTGACGTCAATATCAAGCGCATCCGTGACCTCTTTGGTCTGGTCAAACTCCCAGTAGGGGCAGGGTTCCTCATAATGGGAGATGCCGTTGTCTTGCAGGATATGCCCCACTTCAATGGCGCGCGCAGGGGAATAGCAGGAATTCGCATCGACGAGCAGTGCGATGTCATCGCCCATGGCGCGGCGCATGGTCGGAATGATCTCCTCTGTGCGTCCGGGCCATTCGTCCTGATCGCGCCCCACTTCCGCGCCAACGCGGAATTTGAATGCGTCAAAGCCCTTCTCATCGCGCAGGCGCACCATCCTTTCGGCTTCAGCGGCAGGGGTAATGTCGCGTTTCATTGATGAGGCGTAAGCGCGGAAGGGTCCCGGCGTGCCGCCGATCAGGGCGCAAACCGGCTTGCCTTCGCGTTTGCCGCGCATGTCCCACAGCGCGGTATCAAGGCCACCCATCGCGCGACGCAGGTAAGATCCGGGAAACTTGTGCTCCCGGTCGCGCACAAGATCAAGGATCGCATCGATATCAAAGCAATCCAGCCCCAAGGCGTATGGAGCCACCTGCCGGTGCAGAACCTGAGCAGTAATATCTGCGTAATAGGGCGCCACCTGTCCCCACCCCTGCGCGCCGTCTTCTGCGGTCACGCGGGTGAAACAGACGAATTCATCCGAGAACGTCTCAATGGATTTGATCTTCATAGCATCCCCCTGACAGCAAATTCCGGTGCCGTGCCAACGTTGACGATACTCCAGATTGGTCCTTTAATAAGGTCCATTATGACGATTGTAGTAGTCCAATATATCGGGGCAGCCCCGTGAAGAAGAAAGCAGGCGCGCTGCTGTCCTCGATCCGGATTGAGCGGGGGTCGGACAAAAAGATATCTGTTCAGCTTTACATGGCCCTGCGGGAGATCATCCTGTCTGGCGGGCTTGGCGCCGGGGACAGACTGCCCGCAAGCCGCACGCTGGCCCGCGAGATCGGCGTGTCGCGCACCACGGTGATTGATGCGGTGGACCGCTTGATTGCCGAGGGGATGCTGGTGTCCAAGGTGGGGGCGGGCACATTTGTCAGTGACATTCTCGAACACCAGCGACCTGCCGTGCCCCCTGCCGCGCAAAGTCAGGGGGCGGTCGCACAGCCCCGGTTGTCCCATACGATCACCCATGCCTCTGCCTCATATGGGCCGCGCAGTTGGCTGCCGCATGAAACCCGCGCCTTTGTGACGGCGCTGCCCGCGCTTGACGCCTTTCCCCGCACCCACTGGGCGCGCATTTCCGCGCGCCATCTGCGCGGCGCACCGGATGAGATCATGGGATACGGCCAGCCACAGGGGTATCAACGCCTGCGCCAGTCCATTGCCAGCCATCTGCACGCGGTGCGCGGGATCCAGTGCAGACCCGAGCAGATCTTTGTCACCGGCGGCGCACAGCAGGCGTTTTCCCTGATCGGGCGGGTGCTGCTGAATGCAGGTGACCGTGTCTGGTATGAAAACCCCGGTGCCGTTGGCGCGCGCAATGCCTTCGTGGCCTGCGGCGGTGTGCTGACACCTGTGCACGTGGACGATGAGGGCATGAACATCGCTGACGGATTGCAGCAGGCGCCACACTTTCGGCTGGCGTTCGTGACGCCATCGCACCAGCAACCTTTAGGCCACGTCATGTCGCTGCCCCGCAGGCTTGAGCTGCTGGAAGCCGCCAGTCAGGCGCAGGCGATCATCGTAGAGGATGACTATGACGGGGAGTTCCACTTTGATGGCCGCCCGCAGCCGCCCCTGAAAAGCATCGATACGCAGGACCGGGTGATCTATGTCGGCACGTTTTCCAAGACGCTCTTCCCGTCGCTTCGGCTGGGGTTCATGCTGGTCCCGGAAAGCCTTGTGTCGGTGTTCGACAGCGTGTTCGCCTCCTGGATCAGCAGCCCGCCGACGTCCACGCAGGCCATTGTCGCGGATTTCATGGAGGAAGGGCAGTTCGCCACACATATTCGCATGATGCGCCGCCTCTATCTGGCGCGGTATCAGGTGTTGATGGAGGCGGCGCAGGCGTTGCCTGACACGGTCCGTGTGCAGGAAACCAGCAGCGGCTTTCACACCATGGCATTCCTCGACAGTCGCATTGACGAACATGCCGTCGTCGCGCAGGCTGAAGCGCAAGGCGTGACAATCGCGCCGCTCAGCCGGTATTGCCTTGAACCCGTCCAACAAAAGGGCATCGTCCTTGGATTTGGCAGTGCGGCGCCCGATGACATCTTGTCGGGGATGGAAGTGCTCAGTACGCTGCCTGCATTGAACCTGTGAATGCCAGCCGAAATTGGTCTGGCAACAATTCGGGAATGGATATGCGTTCCAGTCCAATGCTTTCTTAGTGTTGGCGGGTATAGATGGATACATGGCGCGTATGCGCCCAAAACCTGGGAGGAATCTATGAAACGAAACTTCAAGATCACTGGCCTTGTCGCAGCGATGATGCTGACAACGGCCTCCTACGCGCAGGCGGAAACCCTGCGTCTGTTGACCTGGGGCTCTTACGCGCCGGATGAACTGGTGCAGAAGTTCGAAGAACGCTACCCCGACATCACCGTCGAAGTAACGTTCTCCAACAACGAGGAAATGATCGCCAAGCTGCGCGCCACCGGTGGCGCTGGTTTCGATCTGGCCCAGCCAAGCCACGACCGCATCGCGGCGGCGCAGTTGGAGTACGACATCTACAAGCCGCTTGATCTGTCCAAGATCGACACCTCCGTGATGGAAAGCTCCCATCTGGAAGGTGTGAAGGCCAACACCACCATTGATGGTGAAGTCTATGCGGTGCCACACCAGTGGGGCACATCGGGCCTGATGAAGAACAAGGCTGAGGCACCGGATTTTGCCGGTTGGGACGATCTGTGTGATCCGCAATATGCGGGCAAGACCTCCATGCGGTTGAAGCGGACGATCCTGCTGGGCACGGCGTTCTCCATGGGGCACGATCCGTTCGCGGCCTATGCGGACCTTGATAAATATCAGGAAATCCTGGACGAGGTCGCCGACAAGCTGATCGAATGCAAGGCGAACATCAAAGCCTATTGGCAGGGCGGTGATGACCTGTCCGCGATGATGCTGTCGGGTGAGATTGTCGCGTCAGAGACGTGGGATTCAACCGCGTACAAACTCTTTGCGCAGAACCCTGACATCGTGTTTGTGCCACCAGAGACAGGCGCGCTGGCCTGGATCGACACGTTCGCACTGCCCCGCAAGGGCAAGGCGGATGATGCGGCCTACAAGTGGATCAACTTCGTGCTTGAGCCTGAAAACGTCTCCATCATGTCCGGCAGCACCGGTGCGATTGCGGCGGTCAAAGGTGGTCTTGATCTGCTGCCCGAAGACAAGCGCAACGCGGTCACAGCGGCCTTCACGGACGAAGACATCGCCAACCTGAAGTTCTTCGCCAACATCCCTCCGGGTGTGGAAGACATGGAAGGCAAGACGCTGGAGCGTATCAAAGCGGCCACCGGCGGCTAAGCCAAACACCGGGGGCGGCGACCATTCAGGTCCGCCGCCCTTTTTCTGTCCTGACTGCGCCTTTTGGAATTTCGAATGACCGTTACTGACACGCCCGACCTTGAATGCACGGCCGTCTGCAAAGACTTTGGGCAGGTGCGTGCCGTCGACAACGTTTCGTTCCAAATTCCCAAGGGCTCGTTCTTTTCCATCCTCGGGCCGTCTGGCTGCGGCAAGACCACCTTGATGCGGATGATTGCCGGGTTTGAGGATCCAAGCTCTGGCGATATCGAGATCAAGGGCAAGTCGGTCCTCAACACCCCGCCGAACAAGCGCAACGTGAAGATGGTGTTCCAGCATCTGGCCCTTTTCCCGATGATGAACGTCTATGAGAACATCGCTTATGGTCTGCGCTGCGTGGGTACGGACAAGGCGACAATCGACCAAAAGGTCAAAGACGTGCTGGAGCGTATTGCCCTGCCGGATGTCGGCAACCGCGAAGTCCATCAGCTGTCTGGCGGCCAGAAGCAGCGGATCGCCATCGCCCGCTGTATGGTGCTGGACCCGGATGTGCTGCTGCTGGATGAGCCTTTGGGCGCGCTGGATCTCAAGCTGCGTGAGGCGATGAAGATCGAACTGAAGTTGCTGCAACACCAGTTCAACACCACCTTCATTTACATCACCCATGACCAGTCAGAGGCGTTGGTGATGTCGGATCACGTGGCGATCATGAACGAGGGCCGGTTTGAGCAGATCGGCAGGCCAGAAGAGCTGTACCATGCCCCCAAGACCGCCTTTGTGGCCGGGTTCGTGGGCGATTCAAACCGCTGGTCCGGTAAGGTGAGCGCGGTAGAGGGTGGCAAGGCCAAGGTAACCACCGATGCCGGATTGCAGATGCTCTGCCAGAAACGCGACGGCAGTGACCTGAGCGCGGGGCAGAGTGTGAATATCTACGTCCGACCTGAATTCATCGCTGCCAAACGGGCCGACACGGGTGCAGCAGGGGACCTGAACGCCATCCGTGGCAAAGTTGATTCCGTGCTGTTCAATGGTGCCAACAGCCGCGTTCTGGTGCGCGGCCCGTCAGGTGAGTTGATTGAGGCGGATGTGGTTGTCACAGGCTCCGACAGCGATCTGCGCGCAGGGGATGATGTGGCCCTCAGCTGGTCCGACCAGCAAACCATGTGTTTTGCCACGTGACGGGGCCGGGCCATGCAATCTGACATCAAACGTCTGTCGCTGATCCTGCTTTTCGCGCCTTTCGCGCTGTGGATTTTCCTGCTGATCGCGTTGCCGCATATCGGCATGGTGATCCTGTCGCTGCGGGAGAAAGTTGCCCCCCGTGTTTATGAGTTCGGGTTTGGCAACTACATTGATTTCATTCAGGAACCGATCTACTGGAACACGCTGTTACGCACCGGGTCGATGTCCATTCTGGTGACGTTTCTGGCGCTGCTCATCGGCTTTCCAATCGCCTACTACATCGCCAAGATCGCCGGGAACCGCTCCAAAGGGGCGCTGTTTCTGCTGTGTCTGATCCCGCTGTGGGTCAGCGATCTGATCCGCGCGTTTGGCTGGATCCTGCTACTGCGCGAAACGGGCGTGGCCTCCAGCTTCCTGCTCTGGACCGGAGCGATCAATGAGCCGATCGAGTTTCTGTATAACGACGTCACCGTCGTGGTTGGTCTGGTCTATACGGTGATCCTGTTCATGATCGTGCCGCTTGTCTCAACGCTGGACGGGATGGACGACGCGATGGTGGAGGCAGGGTATAATCTGGGGGGGAGCGGTTTTACCGTGCTGCGGCGGATCATCATCCCTTACGCGATGCCCGGCATTGTATCGGGCTGCATCGTGGTCTTCATGCTGACAGCGGGCAGTTACCTGACGCCCATTCTGTTGGGGGGCAAGAACTCCAGCTGGTTCACAGAGCAGATCTACGATCAGTTCATTACTCGGTTTAACTGGGAATCCGGTGCGGCCTTTGGCTTTCTGCTGCTGGCATTCACGTCGCTGGTGGTCTGGCTGGGGCTGAAGCTGACCGGGCAGACGCTGGCCAACACCGTGGCAAAGAGCTGAAGGGAGGAGGGACCATGGCACAATCAAGATCGAACAAGGCCTTCCTTCTGGGATACCGCCTGTACATCCTCGCGTTCTTTGTCTTCCTTGCGGCACCTTTGGTGGCGGCGGGCAGTTTTGCGTTCAATGACAGCCTGTTTCCGTCCCTGCCGTGGCAGGGGTTCACGCTGGATTGGTTCTTTAACGATACCGAGCCGAAGCTGGGCATGTTCCATGATCGGCGCTTGCTGCGGGGGTTGTATTATTCGGCCATCATCGGCGTGATGGTCTCCGCGCTGTCGGTGTTTGTCGGCACCACAAATGCGTTCCTCTTTGTACGGGGCAACTTCCCGGCGAAGAACTTCTTTTACATCATCATGATCCTGCCACTGGTCATCCCCGGCGTGATCCTGGGCATTTCCATCCTCGTCATGGCCAGCAACATCGCCAACGGGATTGAGGACCGGTTCAACTATGAGATCGACTTTCTGCGCCCCGGCATTGTGCTGGTGGTGCTGGGGCAGTTTTCATTCGTGACCACGATCACCTCACTGGTGATCACCGCGCGGCTGAAAAAGTTCGACTACACGATGGAGGAAGCCGCGCTGAACCTGGGTGCCAGCCGGATACAGGTGCTGCGCACCGTCACCCTGCCGTTCCTGCGGCCTGCGATGATCGCGGCAGGGATCGTGGCGTTTCTTGTCTCGTTTGAGAATTTCAACACCACGTTGTTCCTTGTCGGATCGGAATCACCGCTGACCATCACCATGTTTGACCGCATGGCCAAGGTTGGCTCCACCCCGGTGCTGAATGCGGTGTCCTTCTTCCTGATTGTGGGTTCTGGTCTGCTGGCACTGATCAGCGTTGTGGTCCAGCGCAACGCGCCTTCTGACTGAGCGCTACCGGCATGGCGCAGTATGACTTCATCATTGTGGGTGCAGGCTCCGCCGGGTGTGTTCTGGCCAACCGGCTGAGCGCCTGCGGCAAATTCAAAGTGCTGCTGCTGGAAGCGGGCGGCAGTGATCTGAACTTCTGGATCTGGATGCCGATTGGCTATGGCAAGACGTTCTACAAGCGCAGCGTCAACTGGATGTACGAAACTGCGCCGAACCCGGAATTGAACAACCGCACCTCCTATTGGCC